>VFQT010000102.1_pt1 | contig 134146 bp, 120 predicted proteins | sample 3512381 | NCBI WGS metagenome assembly VFQT01 (sample SAMN10412376, study PRJNA504923) | tailings metagenome | isolation source: Relicate 2 Philex TSF3 active mining site | place: Philippines: Tuba, Benguet | collected 2017-08-29
CTCGAGCGTCGTTTCCAGCCGGTGAAGGTGGACGAGCCCACGGTGGCCCACACCATCGAGATCCTGAAGGGCGTGCGCGACAAGTACGAGGCGCACCACCGTGTCACCATCACCGACCAGGCGTTGGTCGCCGCGGCGAATCTGGCCGACCGTTACATCAGCGATCGTCACCTTCCCGACAAGGCCATCGACCTCATCGACGAGGCCGGCAGCCGCCTGCGCATCAAGCGCATGCAGACGCCGCCCGACCTGAAGGACATGGAACAGCGCCTCACCGACGTGCAGGAAGCCAAGAAGAAGGCCGTCGAAGAGCAGAACTACGAAGAGGCCAGCCGTCTGCGCGATGAGGAGAAGAACATCCAGGCCGAGAAGGCCGCCAAGGAGGCCGAGATCAAGGCCAGTGGCGTGGATCTGTTCGACGAGGTGGACGAGGAATGCATCGCCGAGGTGTTGAGCATCTGGACCGGCATTCCCGTGTACAAGCTCACCGAGGAAGAGACGCAGAAGCTGCTCAACATGGAGGCCGAGCTGCACAAGCGCATCATCGGCCAGGAAGACGCCATCAAGGCAGTCTCCCAGAGCATCCGCCGCACCCGCGCCGGCTTGAAGGATCCCAAGCGCCCCAGTGGCTCGTTCATCTTCCTCGGACCCACCGGTGTGGGCAAGACCGAGTTGGCCAAGACGCTGAGCGAGTTCCTGTTCGGCGACGAGAGCTCGCTCATCACGCTCGACATGTCGGAGTACATGGAGAAGCACACCGTCAGCCGTCTGGTGGGTTCGCCCCCCGGATACGTCGGATACGACGAGGGCGGTCAGCTCACCGAGGCCGTGCGTCGCAAGCCGTTCAGCGTTGTGCTGTTCGACGAGATCGAGAAGGCGCACCCCGACGTGTTCAACACGTTGCTGCAGATTCTGGAAGAGGGTCGTCTGACCGACAGCCAGGGTCGCTCGGTGGACTTCCGCAACACCATCATCATCATGACGTCCAACCTCGGCACCGCCGACCTGCGCAAGGCCAACGTCGGCTTCACCAAGGGCGACGAGGCCATGAATTACACGCGCATGAAGGACAAGGTGATGGATTCGTTGAAGAACCATTTCCGTCCCGAGTTCCTGAACCGCATCGACGAGGTCATCGTGTTCCACGAGTTGGCCAAGAACGAAGTGGTGCAGATGGTGGACCTCATGCTGAAGCGCCTCAGCACGCAGCTGGAAGGTCAGGGTCTGGGTCTCGAGCTCACCGCGGCGGCCAAGGAGCACCTGGCCGACAAGGGCTACGACCCGCAGTTGGGTGCGCGTCCGTTGCGCCGCGCCATCCAGCGTCTCATCGAGGATGCCCTCAGCGAGAAGATCCTGTACAAGCAGTTCCACGCGGGCGAGATCATCGTGGTGGACACCGAGGACGATCCCGATCGTCCGGGTGAGAAGCGGCTGGGCTTCCGTTCGGTGGAGGGCTTCAAGCCGCCGTCGGCCGTCGAACTGGCCGGCGTGGGCGAGGGCAACACCTCACCCGAATCCGACACCGAGTAACCGGCGCCGATCTGGGTCGCGAAAGTGCCGGTTATCGGCGCCTTGGCGTACCCAGATCGCGTGAGGCGTCAGGGCCAGTAGTAGACCAGCACCACCGAGGTTCCGGCCGGTACCTCACCGTCGGGTTGCACCATCTGATACTCGGCCAGTTCCTCGGGCGACGACAACCACACGCCAACGTTGCGGGACTCGTCGTCAGGGTCGACGAACCACTGCACGTTCGCCACGGGGTCAGCCGATTCACCCTCTTCGTACGTCCAACCCCGATCCTCGAAGTGCTCGCGCACGATCGCGAACGCCTCGATTCCGTCACCGGGCACCGCGAAATATTCGGCGTACGCGTCCACGCGATCGGTGTCGAAATACCAATCCATCGTGGCGTCATCCAACCGCGGCGCATCGATGTCCACGATCCCGTCCCACCACTGCGGCTTCTCCACCAACACGTCGGGATCGCATTCGGTGCCATCGGCCGGAAGTCGCAGCGAGGTGAACAACTCCGACGCGATCTCGTCCACGCAACGCGACGCGAGAATGTGCGAATGCCCCTCGCCGTTGAACACGGCCAAGCGGGCCTTGTCGCCGAGACGAAGCACCATCTCCTCCGACCAACGCATCGGTGTGGCCGGATCGTTCGTGCCCCCGAGCACGACGATCGGCAGCGATGCCGTCACGTCGATCTCGAAGATGTCCGGATCACCGAACGCGTCGTCGCACGATGCACCAAGATCTTCCGCCTCGTAATCGCGGCTGTACCACGGTGCCTCGTCCTTCAACTGCTCGAGTAGCGCCTCCGGATTCTCGGGTTCGTAGGCGTATGTGCCACTGGCACATTCGATGATGCTGTACGCGTCCACCAACGTGGCGTACGAACCGTCCTCGGCGCGTCCCATCCAGAAATCCGCCATCTCCAGCAAGGCCTGACCGTCGCCATCGGCTGCCGACGCCAACGCATCACCCAGGAACGGCCAGTCGGCCTCGTTGTAGAGGACGGAAATGGTCGCGGTCTCCATCACCACGTGGTTCACCTCGCGGCCGCCGTCGGCCACGAGCGGCTCGGCGTCCAGTTCGTCTTCCAGCGCCAACCAATCCGCCTTCACGTCGCTCGAGCTGAACGCACAGGCCTCGGCGTCGTCCTCGCACCATTCCACCCACGCATCGAACGACTTCTCGAAGCCGACCGCCTGGGTCAACTCGGACTCGTCGGCCGAATCACCCTGCGGGTCGTAGGCGGCATCGAGGAACATGGACCGGACGTTGTCGGGGAACAAGGTGGCGTACACGCCACCCAGGTAGGTGCCCCACGAGATACCGAGATAGTGAATGCGGTCCACCTCCATCGCCAGCCTGATCTGATCCATGTCCCGGGCGATGTTCTCGGTGGAGTAATGGCGCAGTTCCTCGCCGTACTCGACCACGCACGGATCCTCCGACTCGAGCCACTCGTCGTAGAGCGCCTGCTCGTCATCGTCGTCCGGCGTGTAATCCAAATACATGAAGCGGTCGGTCTCGTCGTCGGTCTGACACTTCAATCCACCGGACCGATCCACGCCGCGCGGATCGAAGCCCACGATGTCGAAGTCCTCCAAGCCCAGCGAATCGATCATGTCGGGGCCCGAGTAGTAGGCGAAGTCCACACCCGAGCTACCCGGACCGCCGTCGTTCACCAACAGGACGCCCTTGGCCTTGCCGGACTGGGCCGGATAGCGCAACAGCGCGATGTCGATGGTCTGCTCATCGGGATTCCGGTAGTCAAGTGGAACCGTCACGGTGCCGCACTCGACCGTGTCATCGCCGGGGAACTCGTCGCACGATTCCCACTCCACCGGATCGACGTCGGTGGGCGCGACGATCGTCGATGATGCCGAGGAACAGGCGCCCACAGCCCCCAGCCACGCCAGCGTGGTGACGGCGAAGAGTGCGGTGTTCGATCGAAGTCGGGGCATGTGAGTCTCCTTGTCGCGTCGCATCCTTACCGATAACCGCCGGCGAGAATCGGCTCGAATGCAAATCAGTGTTGACGCCTCACGGCAACATCTGGCTCACGCTCAAGATGGCACGGGCGTGCGTGAGAGCCTCCCCCGGGGCCAGCGATCCACCGAGTTCGACGATGAACGTGGTGTCGTCGGGATAGGTACGCCGCTGCCACGTGGCCGCCACTCCGGTGTACGTGCCTCCGGGAACTCCTTCCAGCGGCAAGCCGGTGAGTCGCGCGTACTCCTCGCGCACCAACTTGTCCGGTCCGGTCGATGGCGCGATGCTTAACGCGTCCTGGTGGAACCACACGGTGAGATCCGGACGCAGATCCTCCACGAAGGCCACCATGGCCCGGGTCTCGGGTTCGCTCGCGCTCGACGGACCGGCGTACTGCCAGTTGCCCGGTTGCGCGATCGGTCCCCACTCGTAGGGGAAGTTGCGATTGAGATCCACTCCGTTGGCGTTCTGACGAACGTTCGCCGCCAGCCCGTCCACGTTGAGCGCCGGCATGAGATACAAGTCGACGTTCGCCGGAAGATCGCCCGGTGCCATCGCGAGCAACTCGTCGACCACTTCCAGACCGGCTTGTTCGTCGCCGTGGATCACGCCCACCACCAAGACCGTCACCCGAGCCGGATCGTCATCTGCGAGTTCGGACCCCGCGGTGTCGAGGCGTCGGATCACGTCGATAGAGGCCCCGAGCACCGAGGTACCGATGGAGAACCTGGACTCGGTGGGGGCCACGGTGGTCGTGGTGCTCGACGTGCTCGACGTCGGGGTGGTGAACGTGGTGGACGGTGCAATGGTCGTGGTGGCAGCGGTGACGGACGAGGTCGACGACCGGGTGGTGTCCTCACCGGAACAGCCGATAAGGATCACCGCCACCAGTGCGACCGTCAGCGGTGCGATCGCCCGTTTGGTGTGTGCGGGTTTCGTTCGATCGTCACTCATTCACAGCATCGTTGCCGATACGCCCGGGTGTATGCGACATAATCGAACCGTGAGCCTGCAAAACGAGATCGCCGCATCCCATCTGGAGACCCTGATCGAGCGGCTCACCGGGGTTCACAAGGCCACGCCCGACGCCGAAGGGGATTACTCGGTCCATCTTCGGGGTGCCACGTTCATGAGTCGCGTCGACGGTGACGACACGCCCGTGTGCCGGGTCTATGCCATCATCAGTGACGGAGTGGAGAAGACCACGGAACTGTTGGAGGCCCTGAACGCCATCAACACCAGGCTCACCTACCTGAGGATCATCTGGGTGCGCAATCAGATCCTGCTGGAGGGCAATCACCTCGCGCTCACCATGGACGAAACGGAGTTCACGGCCATCTGCAACGACATCGCCAACGCCGCGAACGCGTTCGGCGACGCCTTGGTGACCGACTTCGGAGGCACCGCCCGCTTCAAGGAATCCCAGGATTCCGACTACCTGAAGGTTCGCGAGGGCCACGGCCCCATCTACCTGTGAACGACCCGGGTCACGAACTAGCCTCGTGACGTGTCGTTGCGTCGTTTCGTCCCCCTGATCGGCGCCATGTTGTTGGTGCTCACGGGTTGTCGCGTCGACATGTACATCGACGTCACCGCCGACGATTCCGGAGCCGGCACCATCTCGGTCACCGTCGACATAGACGCCGAGGCCGTCACTCTGGTGCCCGGTTTGGCCGCGGATCTCCGGCTCGACGACCTCATCGTCGGAGGTTGGACGGTCGAGGGTCCCACTCAGGTGAACAGCGGCGGCTTGCGGGTGGTGTTGCGCTACCCCTTCGAGTCGCCGGCCGAGGCCAACATGGCACTGTCCCAGATCAGTGGCGCCAACGGACCCTTGTTGAACGCCGCGGTGAAGCGAACCGTCGACGGCCGCACGGTGAACACCACGCTCGATGCCACCCTGCAGTTGGTCGGAGGGGTCGAGGCTTTCAGCGACGCCGACCTCAGCAATCTCATCGGTGCCACTCCGTGGCGCAGCACCGCCGAGAAGTTGGGTGTCGATCTGAACTCGTCGTTCTCACTCACGTTGTCGGCCAATCTGCCGGGCGAGATTCGCAAGAGCACCGGAACCGTGGCCGACGGCGGCGTGATCTGGAACGCCCCCATCGACGGCACCGCGCAAACCGTCGTGCTCGGCACCGCACTGACGAAGGTGGACGGCAGCATCTGGAAGACGATCGCCAACATCATCGGAGGCCTGCTCGGCCTGTGGCTCATCGCCATGGGACTGTTGATCGTCATCGTGCTGTTGGCCCGACGTCGCAAGCGACCATCCACTCCCCGACGTCGTCGCACCGTCCCCGACGGCCGCGCCACACCCGACGCCTAACCTTCGCCCATGGCCCGCCTGCGTCTCGTCTACAACTGCTCCGACTGCGGCGCTTCGTATCCCAAGTGGAACGGCAAGTGCTCGGCCTGCGGAGCATGGAACACCCTGGTCGAGGATGTCGAGGATCCCAACACCGCCGACATCGCCTCGCTGGCGGCCGGTCTGGCCTTGGTGCCCGCCGCCACCGCGCAGCGCATCGGCGAGGTCGACACCACCCACGGCACGCCCCGCTCCACCGGTATCGGTGAACTCGATCGCGTTCTCGGTGGAGGTCTGGTGCCGGGGTCGGTCACCTTGCTCGGCGGCGAGCCGGGCATCGGCAAGAGCACGTTGCTCCTGCAGGCGTTGGCCGCGTGGCCCGGTCGCACGCTGTACGTGTCGGCCGAGGAGAGCGCGCAACAGGTGCGCATGCGAGCCGAGCGCCTCGACGCCGTCCGACCCGATTTGTGGCTGTTGGCCGAGACCGTTCTACCTCACGTGGTGAAGGCCATGGACGAACTCGAACCCGAGCTGGTCATCATCGACAGCATTCAGACCATGGTCGACCCCGAACTCGGTTCGTCACCCGGCAGCGTGGTGCAGGTACGGGGCTGCGCCCACAAACTGGTCATGGAAGCCAAGCGTCGCAACGTGCCCATCATCCTGGTGGGTCACGTCACCAAAGAGGGCGGCTTGGCCGGACCTCGGGTGCTCGAACACGTGGTCGACACCGTTCTGCAATTCGAGGGCGACCGTCATCACGCATTGCGGCTATTGCGGGCGTCGAAGCATCGCTTCGGTCCCACCACCGAGTTGGGATTGTTCGAGATGGTCGAACAGGGTCTGCGTGGTGTTCCCGATCCCAGCGCGCTCTTCCTCGCCGATCGCCAAACCGGCATCGCCGGCAGCGTGGTCATTCCCACTCTCGAGGGCCAACGACCGCTCATGGTCGAACTTCAGGTGCTCACCAGCGCGGTGAAAGGCGACACTCCGCCCCGGCGCAGTGTGCAGGGTCTGGATTCCACCCGCCTGTCCATGCTGTTGGCGGTGCTGTCGCAACGCTTGCGTCAACCGGTGGGCCAGCACGATGTCTACGCGTCGGTCGTGGGTGGCGTGAAGATCACCGAGCCGGGAAGCGATCTCGGTTTGTGTCTGGCCGTGCTGTCGGCACTCGGCCACCAGCCCATGCGTCCCGACGTGGTGGCCTTCGGAGAGGTTGGACTGGGTGGCGAAGTGCGTCAAGTGCCGCACGCGTCGCGCCGGCTCGCCGAAGCCGCCCGACTCGGATTCGGTACCGCCATCGTTCCGGCCAAGTCACCCGAGGTCGACGTCGACATCAAGGTTGTGCGGGTGAACTCCGTGCGCGAGGCCATGAAGGCGCTCGGCATGAGCGGCAAGAACGACGGCTGAACGCAAGCGATCATCAGAGTCGACCAGCGACGTACGTTCAATCGTCGACACGTCGAAGATACGAATCATGTTCGGTGTTTCCGAAACCTCGTCATACCCCTCACCTATGTTGATGTGTGAGCCGGAAGAAGGATTCGTGAACCCCGAGACCATCGACAGCAGCGGAATTCAATGCGGTCGCTCGGTCTCCGACCTGCCCGCTTTGCAGCGCATCCTCGACGAACTCGCCCATGTCACCTCTGTGCGCGACGCGGCCACCTTTCTTCAGGAGCTGGAGATCATGGCACGCCAGGTGGAAGCCACCAAGGCCCTCGTGGTCGCTCGGGTGTACTCAGCCGACCTGCATCGCGCCGATGGTTACGTCAAAGTCTCCTCGTGGGCTCGTTCGGTCGCTCGCCTCTCCACCCGGCAGGCCAACGACCTCTCCATCGCTGCTCGCCTGATCTGCGAGTATCCGGAAGTCGGTCGGCACTACTTCGCGGGAACCATCGCCCCCGATCACGTCCGCCGTTTGGGTTCGCTTCATCAGAACAAAAGGGTGACCGCCCATCTCGGTGAGTTCATGCCCCTCTTCTTGGAATGGGCCACCACTCTCGACATCGACACTTTCAATTCGGCCACGTTGCGCTGGGAGCAACTCACCGACGCCGACGGAACTCACCGTCACAGTGATCTGGTGCACGACGATCGCGATGCTTCCATTCACACTTTTGGCGACACCACCTACATGGACGCCAAGGTGGGAAACGTCCAAGGCGCTCTCATGCACGAGGTCCACGATCGTTTCTGCCAACGCGAACTGCAGGCCGATCTCGCCGAACGCGATCGTCTCGGTCTCGATGACCTCCCCCGAACGGCCCGTCAACGTCGCGCCGACGCCTTGCACTCCATCTTCGCCGCTGCCGCCGACACGTTGCCCTCAACCGTGGAGCCTCTCGTCAACATCGTCATTGACGGAGCCACGTACGAAGCCGCTTTGCGCGCCATCGCTGACGACTCGCCCCTGCCATCGCTATCCGGTACACCCGAAACGTTTCCTGAGCGTCGTTGCGACACCGTGGGGGGTTTGTCCATCGACCCCATTTCCGCTGTCACATTGTCATTACTCGGCCAGGTGCGCCGAGTGGTCATGGGAACCTCGTCCACAGTCATCGACTTGGGACGACGATCGCGCCTGTTCACCGGATCGTCGCGCGAAGTGATCTTCCTGCGAGGGAGACGATGTATCTGGCCCGGGTGTGGTTCTCCTCACACCCAGATCGATCATCTCCAGCCGTGGTCCGAGGGGGGAACCACGTCCCCAGCGAACGGCGCACCGTTGTGCCCTCGCCACAACCGTCTCAAGAACGAGGGTTACACCACGGTGCGACGCACCGACGGTTCCATCAGTGTTCATCGTCCCGACGGTGCTTCGATCATTCCGGTCTAAGCAACCGACGGCCCTACACTTCCGTCATGCGGCATTCGTATCGTCACCTCGGACGCAACGGACGCCTGGGCAACCAACTCTTCCAGCTTGCCGGCACCATCGGGCGCGCCCACCGCACGGGCGATATCGCGAACGCCGTGTTTCCACGCTGGCCGTACGAACCGTACTTCTCGATCCCCGACACCTACTTCGCGATGATCGACGCCGGCGAGCGCACGATCGACGGAGGCCGTGCATATTTGCAGAACGTGTCCGAGTTCGCCGACTGCGACGAGGACATCCGACGCTTCTTCGCGCCGTCGCCTCGTGCCGTGCAGGAATGCTCCGAACTTCTACCGGGCATCAACGACCACCGCCACGTCACGGCGGTCCACGTTCGGCGCGGTGACTATCTGTCGTTGCCGACGGTCGTCACCACCTGCCCCTCGCACTACTTCCTATCCGCCATGCACGAGATGCGCGAACGACACCCGGGTACCCATTTCAACGTCTACTCCGACGATCCGCGCTGGTGTGAGGACAACCTCGGTGGACCGCAGGATGTCACCGTGATACTCCACGACCCGACCCGACATCCGATTCTCCGCGAGATGGCCGACTTCACCGCCATGTGCTCGAGCCATGCCTTCATCATCTCCAACTCCACTTTCTCGTGGTGGCCCGCCTACCTGTCCGAGTCGAGCGACGTGATCTGCCCCGATCGTTGGATGAACGAAGGTGCTCTGGTGGACATCGACGCCCTCGTGCTTCCCGGGTGGCAACGGCGCTCCATCGACCCCATCGGCCCGATGCGCACTCCTCTGCTCGTGGTGTCCGAGGGTGATGCCGGCTACATCGTCACCGACAATCGAACCCAACGGGTCCATCATCTGAATCCGGTCGCCACCCTGCTCTTCGAACTGTGCACGGGCAGCAACACGATCGACGACATCGCCTCGGCGATGAGTCCCCTGATACCTGATCCCTCGTGGCGGACGGGCCTCGACGATCTCATTCGACTGGGTCTCGTGACACCGATTCCCTGATCGACTCGATCAAGGACGACAATGCCGCGCTGGGAATTCGGTCGCACAGGTCGACGAACTCCGGTCGCCGAGGCTTCGAGCGCCATTCGTGGTAGCGCATGTACTCGTCGTCGGACATCGTGATCAGGTGATCCGCCAGTTCGCGGGCCGATCCGAACGACGACGCGTCGATGTAACAGTGGTCTCCGGGAGCGAACTCCGCCACGTTGGGAGCACCCAGATACACGGGAACGGCACCGAAGATCAGGGGCTCGAAGAACTTCTCGGTGACGTAGTCGGGTTCGCGGGCGTTCTCGAAAGCCAGAACGAAACGGTAGCGAGCGGCGATACGCCATCGATCGGCGTGCGACGGAATGTTCTCGTGGCCGGTGTTTCTCGCCACGCGACCGTACGAATCCACCGGCATGTGCAACATCAACTCGTTCAGCAGGTCCACACGACCCGAACGATCCCAATTACTGGAGATCCACGCCGACGCCACGGCCTGCGAACGCTCGAGCAATGGCACGACCTCGGGCAGGTCGAGAAGTAGTCCTCGATGGACGTACGGCCACCACAGATCGGCCGAGCGTCGATGACTCGCGATCAGATCGAAGTTCCGCGTCAGCGATTCGTCGTCGAGGCCCGACACGTTGGCGTCGGCTTCACGGCTGACCAATACGCGGGTGGCGCGCCCGGGAGGCGGCAGATCTTCGCGATCGATTGTGGGAAGACCGACCACCACCAGATCGCACTCGTCCCAACGTGAACGGTCACGGGTGATCTCGACCTCACGATCGAGGGGGTCGACCACCACGTGGTCCGGGTGCCACAGATCGTTCCAGATCAGAACTCTCACCTTCGCTCGTGGCCGGGCCCAGGCCCACGTGCGTACCTCCTGACGCAACGCTTCGTCGGACAGGCTCTTCACCCGTTGAACTTCAGCGGCGTTGGACTGGATGAACGCGTTGTCGGGTCGGCTGTCCGGACCCCGTCGATGTTCGATGTGGTAGATCACTCCGTGTTGGCGGTCCACGCGCACGCCCAACTTGTGGGCCCGCAGGATTCGTTCATCGTCCTCGAAGCCCCACGAGACGAAGTGTTCGTTCTCCATGCCGTATTCGAGGAACGTCTCGCGATCGAACAGAAAGCAACCACCCACGCTGGTCGATTCGATGATGTTCCGGGAGTTCGGTGGCAATGCGTCGAACTCACCTCTTTCCAACCACGAATGGGCCGCGTGCGGAACCTCCACCATCCGACCATCGAAGGGATAGACGAGACGGGCGGATCCCGAGCGGAGCACCTCCAACGATCGACGCCATTGCTCGCTCGGGACCACCACGTCGGTGTCGACCACGGCGATGAACCGGCTCGTCGCTTGTCGAGCCAGATCGTTGTTGATGCGAGTGCGGTGAAAGGCCCGATGGGGAGGATCGAAGACCTCCACCACTTCCACACGCGCATCCAGGTGTTCGCTCAGCAGTCCTCGCTGACCGATGCCGACCAGAATTCGACAGGTCATGGTGTTCAGGATCGCTCTCGTGCAGGTGACGAGATTGCGCAATCGGTCGGGGGTGTCGATCCGCACCGGGATGAGCACCGTGAGATCGGTGGCGTCGAACGGATCGGCGGTGCGGTGTCCTCCACGGGTGATCCACGGCCATGTGGCGATGTCGGCCTGCAACTCCTCGCGGGTCATCGCCAGTATTCGTTCTCGTTCCGCCTGAGAGATGGCGTGAAACTCCGACGCCGAATCGCGTCCGACGACGGTCTCGTGGTCCATGTGGAAGGCGGGGCCGTTCACCCGCTCCACCCGGGCCCCGAGAATCGCCAGGCGCTCCACTCGCTCGGCGTCCTCCGGTGCCCAGCCGATGAGGCGCTCGTTCTCCATCCCACTTCGTACGAACGCCTCCGCCGACCACACCTGGCAGAGTCCCGATGGCACTCCGACCATCGGACGGGGACGTCGGACCTCTTCGAGGCGAAGAGTCGAGTTGGCGAAGGCGTCGCGTTCGGTGCCCGGCACTCCGATGGCGAACGTGAAGGGCAGCACCATGTCGGCCCGTCCGGCCCGGACCAACTCGACCGCTTCTACCAACTGCGCCACGGGCACGAGGGTGTCGGTGTCGCAGTGAACGCGAATCGGTTCGTTCAATGAGCGGGACACGTCGTTGACGAACCTGGTCATGTGGAACGCATGGTCCGGAGAGCCCTCGAGACCGACCACTTCGACGTTCGACGGAACGACCGCCCGCAGCGAATCGGGCTGTTCACACCCCAGAACGATCCGACAGTCGTACGAAGAGGACAACTGTCGGGCGAGGGCCATCACGTTCGCCAGTCGATCGGCGGTCTCGACACGCACCGGCACCACGATGGCCACGTCCGGAAGTCGCACCGGCGTCGGGAAACCGGCCCCGGCTGGTTTTTTCATCCGCCACGCCTCGACCGCCTCACACACCTCCAGCTGCTTGCGACGTCGGGAGCCGGCGGGAAGATCCTGCGGAGCGGCTTCGATCGATGCTCGAACCTCGTCCAGTCGCATCGATTCGAACAGGCAATCGATCCGCGCCTCTCGGGGCCACCGATCGAACATGTCGACGTTGTACGCGGAACCGTCGGAGATGATTCCGTCTTCACCGATACGTATCAACGCGTCGGCGCACTCGACGGCCTCGACATGATTTCCGGTCACCATGTGTTGGCGCAACTGCAACCAGATGAACGTCTTGAACGTCGGATCGAGGGTTCGACCCCGGTCGATGACCGCTTGAGCGTCCCGACCCTGCGTGATCATGAAGTCCGCGAGTGACGCGTAGATCTGTACGTCGAAACGTGTGAGCGGGCCAACACTCTCGACTCGTTGGATTCCGGTACGCCACGCCTGTTCGGCGAGATCCGGACGTCCGAGAGCGGCATGCACCCGACCGAGATGATTCCAGAGGTTGATCTTCTCGGGATGAACCTTGAGCTCGGCCATCAACAGAGGGAGGTTTCGCCGGTGCTTCGCGGTGAGGTCGCCCTCGTAACCGTGGTGCAGGATGTCGATGGCGATGGGGCGCAACACGCGCGAGGTTTCCTGCGCCACGCGCACGATGTCGCCCATCGTGGACTCGTGAATCTCACCGGTGAAGCGGATGTCCTCACGATGACGCCACAGGCGGTAGTCGGTGTACGGCGTCCAGTTCACCTGGGTGTGCATGTTCAGGCCGAACGCCATGACATCGGTGGCTTCGTGCACCAACGCGCGCATGGTCCGCGCGTCGTCCATCACCAACTCCTCGTCGGCATCGATGTACAACACCCACTCGGCGGTGACGGCATCGAGGGCGACGTTGCGCGAGGCCGCGAAGTCGTCACGCCATGGCTTGTGCGAGACGTGGGCTCCGAAGGATTCGGCGATGGCCACCGTGTCGTCGGTGCTTCCGGTGTCGACCACCACGATCTCGTCGCAGAAGTCCCGGATCGAACCCAGACAACGCCGAAGATGCTCGGCTTCGTTCTTGACGATGATCGCCGCCGCGATGAGCGGACGCGAGCCGGTCATCTAACCGTGGGAATGGTCCCCGACACGGTCACCGGGGTGACGGGCGTGGTGGTCGTGGTCGAACTGTTGGACCCCGATGGCTGGACGGTGGTGGTGGGTGCCGGGGCGGCCGTGGTGCTCGGTGCCGGGGCGGCCGTGGTGGACGGGGCCTGCTGGACCTGAATGTGATTGGCGCTCACGACACACGCCAGACCCGGTACCTGAGGGCTGGCGTACCAGTTGATGACACCGTTGCTGTCGTAGGCGAACACGCGGTCGTAGAACGCGTTGCCGCTGGGATCCAGATCGAGAACCTGGAAGTAGACGTTTCCGCTCTGGTCACGAAGGGGAATTCCCACCATGTTGGAGCTGATGTCATAGGCCCAGTTTCCGCTGGGGTGGGGAATGTATGGCATGTTCCCGCTCGCATCGATCACCGCGTTTCCACTGCCGTCGAGCAGGATGTTCCCACTGGTGCCACACAGCAGGTTGCCACTTCCATCGAGCAGGAAGTTGCCGCTGCCGTCGCGCAGGAAGTTGCCGCTGAGAAAGTTCTCGTAGAAATAGTTGGCCGAAGGCTCGGCGTAGGTGTTACCGCTGGGATCCATCCATTGGAAGTTGAAGTTTCCGCTGCCGTCGATGATCGAGGCCGGGCGCACGGGCAACCCGACGCGGGTGGCGGAGTCCTTGGCCTTGCTCATCACGAACGAGGCCACCGACGGAGCGGTGATTCCCGCGGCCAGAAGACCGAGGACGAACTTGCGTCGCGAGGGATCGACTTTCTCCGCGATCGATTCCAGGATCTCGTCATCAGCCATGACACGACACTAACTGATTACAGCCCCACCCGCCTCACTAACCGTGTGAACCTGCCAACTCTTCCCAGAGTCGCGTCATGGTCGGCGACGGAGTTCCGTCGCTCCACGGGTCGGCGGCCAGCATGCGCAGGTATGCCCGCCACTCCGCGGTGAGGCCGACCCGATCGCGTCGCTCGGCGTGCAGTCGAAGTCGCACGGCCAACAGGTCCTCCTGACCAGGCACCGCCAACAGTCCTTGCCCCGTGGCCCAGTACACCCCGTCGGGGTCCTGGGCGTCGGCGCACATGTCGGCCAACATGCTGGCGGCTCGCACCACCAACATCACGGCGTCGGTGGCCAGACCGGTGGAATCACTCCATATATACGTCGCACCGGAGAAGGGGGTTCCCCGAACCAACGACAGCCCGTATCGCAGAGCCTCGGCCCCGCCCGCCTCGGGCCAGCGACGCGCGTGCTCGACGCATCGCCGCAGAATCTCCACGTCGCTCACCACGCCGGTGAGAACCAACTCGTCGTTCAGGGTCACTCCCAGCCCCGAGCCCGATCCGCCGGCCGCTTGCAGCGCTTTCCGCGCGTCACTGGTGATGTTGGCGAACGTCGAGTCCTTCACCGGCTCGGCCCAGATGTCGGCACGAGCCATGGAACGGAATCGGCGCGACGGATGAAGGGCCAACCACACCAACAGTTCCTCGCCGCGGGCCCGCGTGAACCTCACTCGTTCGCCGTCGGCGGTCGTCACGTTCACCGGACCCAACACCCCGGCCACGAAATCGTGGGGAGGCACGCAACCGGGCACCTCCACGCGCCGGTCGATCACGAGGTCGTCATCGCCTGTATCGACACCGTCTCGCATCTCCCCCACCAGATCGGCGTCGCTCAAGAGTTCGACATCCGAAGAGATGCGCTCGCCTCGTCGCCACCTGTCCCGACCCACCACCACACTCCACGCCGTCGCGCCGGCCACCAACGGGGTGACCCAGATCGGGGTGTCGCCGCGATCATTCGTCGAACCGTCCTCGACCGTCTCACAGGTGGTGGCGCTGGCCCTCGCACCTTGTAGGACGGGGCTGGCCACCGCGGCGACCACCAGGTATCGGGCCGCCGTCCCCATGAACGTGCGTGTGGACGACGACCCGCGCAACAGCCGCACCACGTCGACCGCCAGCGAGGCGACGATCCACACCAACGAAGCCGACCCGACCGCAAGCGCCACCCGCACGACCAACGGAGCGATGTCGCCGCTCACGTCGCCACCAGACGCGCGGTGCGGGTGGACGACACCGATCGCTCACCCACGCCGACGAGTCGCAACAAGGTGGTGGATTGCCGCACTCGCACGGTCACCGTGACGCTCTGGAAGTCGGCCGACACGTCACCGTCCACACCATGGGCGTCGAGGTAGGCCCGCGCCGTCGCCGTCGCCCGCCGTGGGTCGATCAACCGCCAGCCGAGACGGACGAGAGTCACCTCCTGGGCACCGGCCCGAGCGGCGTTCTCGGCGTGATCGCCCGCGGTCACGTGCGCGGCCACCAGACGACCGCTGTCGACGGCCAGACCGGCGACCACCGCGAACGTGAGCACCAGTCCGACCACGAACGCGGTCACCACCCCCCGATCTCGACCGTCACGGTCTCGGTCGTTCGACTCGCGAGTCACCATCGTCAGTCACCACCCCTGTAGCGGTCGACGATCTCCGTCGACGAAGCGGTGAGCGAGATGCGCCCGGCGCCCAGAAGGCCGAGACCGTCGTCGGACGTCGAACAGGTGACACGAACCGTCACCCAACGGGAGTCGCCCGACATCGACGTGCTCACCGACACCGACGGATCTCCACACGACGTCGTATGACGCGACAGGTCGTCGATCACCGCACTTCTCGCCGCGGCATCCATACGGGGACCGGACACCAACGACGCCGCCCGAGCCCCCTGGTCGGCGGCGTGCCGCACGGCGGTCATGCCCTCGCCGGCGCGACCCACGTGCACCACGAACAGCAAGAGGACCACCAACACCGGCGTGAGCAACACCATCTCGACGGCCGCGCTTCCCCGATCACGATTCATCGCTGGGTCTCCATGGTGGTGCGCTCCAATGGTTCGATCACCACGCGCCTCACCGTGTCGGGGAAGAAGGGCGCCACCCGTGGCACCCGCACGGTCACCGTGAACGTCACCCGACCGTCGGTCATGGCGACCGAGGGGGTGTTCCCGAGCTCCATTCCGAGTTCGTCGACGGTGCGTTCGGCCGCCGCCACACCGGACACCGCCGCCGCCACACCGGCGTTCCGTGCACCGGCGGCGACCGATGCCCCGCGCGACGCGGCGGCTCCCGCCACCGAACTCGCGTGGAACACCAGCGCCGCCTGCACCGCCGACATCAACAACAGCACGATCACCGGCATCACCAGTACGACCTGAGCCGACACCTCACCCCGGTCGCGACGATTCCGCTCCATCGTCACCGATCAGCCCAGGTCGAGGTCGGTGGCCTTGTCGCGCACCTTGCCCGAGACGATGACGCCCACCGACAGGGCCAACGCGATGAGGGCCGCGGCCAGCACGACGGTGGTGGCACTCACCTCGCCCCGATCGCGATCGGCCTCGCGCGAGGCGGCCAACCGCACGCCGTAGTACTCCCAGAGTTGCCGGAAGTGATTCATGGTTTCTCTTTCCTTTCTTGTTGTGTTTCGGGATCTCAGGTGCCGAATCCGGCGCCGATCATGTTCATCGCGGGATAACCCAGCAGCAGGAGGAAGCCGAGGAAGAGCAACACCATCGGCACACCCATGCGCTCGGTGGCCGAGTTCGCCCGCGCCTCGACATCGGCCATCTGCTTGGCGCGCATCGACTGCGCCTTGGCCACCAGCGAGGCGGTCATGCGCGCTCCTTGCTCCCCACCCAGACGGATGGTCGACGCCAATTGCGGCAGTTCGTCCACACCGATGCGGGTGCCGTGTTCGGCCAGCACGTCCCACGGCGATCGTCGCGCGGTGCGAGCCACGTCGAGACAACGCGCCACCGCGGAGAACGAGGGGCCGTCGCCGATACGCGCCGCCGCCACCAGAGCGGTTTCGATGCCCGCTCCTCCGGCCAAGAGGATGGAGACCAGATCGAGGTAGGCCGACATCGACGCCCGGAAATCGCGACGGGCCACGCGGGCACGTTCGCGCAACTGCCACGCCGGGAACTGGAACCCCGTCACCCCGCCCACCATCGTCAGCACGAAACACAACGAGAGAGGTAACGGGCTTCCGAAAGCCACGGTCACCACGCGCACGAGCACCGGCAGCGCCAGACCGACGCAGCCGAGCAACACTCGTTCGGCGGCCAGCGAACGTTCGTCACGGTCGCACACCGCCAGATCGGCGGGATTCGTTCGGCAACGACGCAAGGTGGCGTCGATGGCCCGATCACGGTGCACGCGCCACGACCACAGGATCATGCACAACCCCAGACCGATTCCCGCACCGAACAATCCGCTCACGAAACGGATCCGTTCTCGTGGGCGACGAACCGACCCGGGGCCTCGAAGCGACCGAGGCGGTTCAGCGACATCAGCGACGCGGCGAACAACGACACCACGACCGTCAACATCACGGCACCCGACGGCGACGCATAGGGACGCAGGTACTCGCGTTGCAGAACGACGAGTCCTCCCACGAATCCCACGATCACGACGCCGATGATGCGTACCGCACTGCGCAGGCGGGCTCGCGCCACCCACACCCTGGTGCGCATGCGCACGTCGTCACGACAACACTCCGACAGATGCGTCAACAGCGATACCAGATCGCGCACGTGGTTCTCGGCGGCCACCATCAGCGCGGCGGTGACGAAGTCGGCCAGAGGATGGTCGATGTCGTCCGCCAGTCCCTTCAAGGCGCGAGGCAGAGGCACCACACCCAGGCGGGACGAGAGCCTCTGCGTCGCGGGTCGCAGGCGGTCGGGGGCGGTGGTGGCCGTGGCCACCAGGGCCTGCTCCAGGCCGCGTGCGCCGGCCATGGTGTCACGTAGTTGTTCCACCCAGACGGCCAACGCCTCCACCAAGGCGGTCTCGTCGCCGGTCGACCGTCGTCTCGACGCGGCCCGTCGCGGTTCGAGCACCCGAACACCCCGCGCTCCACAGACGAGCAGCACCACACCGCATCCGAGACCGAGCCCGATCAACAGGCGGAACACGTCGTTCACGAGCGCACCAAGGGGCGGCCGTACCCGTGGCGAGCGAGCATCGTCGCCAAGTCGGTGGTCATGGGAAACTGCGCTCGCGCCTCGGCTTCGTGACCGTCACCGATTGTCGTGTCGTCGACCCGGGCGAAGATCTCGTTGGACACGATGCGCGGTCCGTCGGCGTCCACCACCTCGCGAACACTCGTGATCCGCCGCGCGCCGTGTTCGTTCTCCACGTGCACCACCAGATGCACGGCGTTGGCGACGAGCATGTTGACGATCTCGACGGGCAGGCCGGTCTCGGCCATGCTCACGTAGGCGGCCAGTTTGGAGAAGGCCGACCGGGTGCTGTCGGCGTGCAGGGTGCACATCGAACCGTTGTTGCCCTGGGACATGGCCAGGATCATCGGGAACGCCTCGGCGCCGCGCACCTCTCCCACGATCACCCGGTCGGGGTCCATGCGCAGGGCCATCCGTGTCAGCGACGCCAGTTCTATGGCGCCACGGCCCTCGACGTTGGCGCTTCTCGTCTGCAGCGCGTCGTGATCGGGATGCAGATCGGCGAACCGATCGATTCCCAGTTCGTAGGCGTCCTCGATCGTGACGATGCGTTCGTGGACGGGGATCTCGTTGATCAGGGCGCGCAGCAGGGTGGTCTTGCCGCTGCCCGTGCCACCCACGACGACGATGTTGCGTCGCGCCAACACCGCCGCCCGAAGAAACCGGGCCACGTCACGACTCATCGTTCCCCGGTGGCTGAGTTCCTCGAGCGATGCGAGGGCGAACTGGTGCTTGCGCACCACCACCGACGGTTCGGCCGACACGTCCATCACCGCGAAGAGACGGCTCCCGTCGGGCAGACACAGGTTGCATTCGGCCGTGCTGGCGTCGAACCGTCGCTCACCGTGCCGACTGCGAGTCGCCAGCGTGCGCACCAGGGCGATCAGTTCGTCGTCATCGTTCACCAACGGACCACGGGACTCGCGTCGTCCGTCGCGCAGCCTCACCCACACCGATCGGCCGCCGCGCACGTGAATGTCGGTCACCTCCGGATCGTCGAGGAGCACTTGCAACGGTCCACAACCGAGAACCGCGTCGAGGGCCTTCTTGGTGGCCTCACTTTCGGCGTCGGCGTCGACCGCGCGCGAGGGATCGTCGAAAAATCGGCGGGCGGCTTCGCGTACCAGCAGTTCCTCATCGTCGAGGCCGAGGGAACGACCGGCTCGCCGGGCGTCGTGACGGGCGTCGACGAGCGCGGTGGTGAGAGCCTCGATCAGGTCGTCGATCATGAGCCCACCTTCATGAGCCGGATCTCCTCGCGACCGAGCAACATCGCCGCTTGATCGACACCCACCTTCAGGGTGACCACCCGACTGCCGTCCATCGGATCCGGCTCGGTCAGGTCCCACACCTCGAGGGTCGGAAGTTCGATGGCCGACGTCGTCGATCCGTCGTCGGCCCGGGTGAGGGTCAGCACGCGGACGTCGTCTCCCACCTCGAGGTCGGCGGGTGCCTCACCGAGGGCCACCGACAAACCGACCAGTCCCTCCTCGCGACCCACCGGACGGTTCGGAGCCAGTTGGGAAGGCGTCAACGGAGTTCCGGCGGCGATGTCGACCGTCGCTCGCATGCCGACGGCGTCGTCGAACGAGCCCGAGGGGACCAGCCGAATGTCGTCGGAGCTGGTGAGACGGATGGTGCCGAAGTCGTCGGCCGTCAACACCTGGCCCTCACGAACGTCGGTGGTCACCACCAACACCGAGGCCCCGGTGACCGAGGAGCGGTTCCACGTCATGGCGCCCAACACGCAGGCGGCGATGATGAGGGTGCCCACGGCCACCTCGGGGGTACGCACCGCTCCGGTGCGCTTGACGGTTGTTTGATTCATGTGAGTCGCGTTCTGGGTCATGGTCCCTCCGGTCGGGTGTGCCACCGAGAATGAACCATGTCCACTTGACGTTGAATGGGTCGCGCGAACCACACCCTGCTGCCAAACTGCGGACATGAAGAGGTTGTCGATGATCGTTGCGGTGCTGTTCGTGACGTCCGGTTTCGGCGTCGACGGGCGCATCGACATCGCACCCCCGAACGTCGGCGACGAGATCCTGGGTGAGCACGTGGCGGTCGACGCTGCCGGTCGCATCGTCTCGGTCACCAACGTCACGCCGCCCATGTGCGCCATCGGTTCGATCACGATCCGGCGATTCCTCGCCGACGGTTCCGTCGATCCGTCGTTCGCGCCGGTCACTCCCCCTCTTCCGGGTTCCTATGGGATGTGGTCACGAGACCTCGACATCGACTCCGCTGGCAACATCGTCGTCACCGGCACGCTGTCGGACTGTTCGGCGACCCTTCCCACGATCGGCGTCGTGATCCGCGTGACGGCAACCGGCGTTCTCGACACCGCCTTCGACGGTCCCGGTCCCAACTGCCTCGGCGTCGGCACGGGTAATGGTGTCGCACTGTTCGACGACACCCCCGACCTCGAATTGTCGCAACTGCACGTCCGTGACGATGGTCGATACGTGGTGAGCGGCGTGTACGCCGACGACGACCTGGCCACCTTCACCGTCGACCAGACCAACGGCACCTGTGCCACGAGTGGGGAGTTCGACTTCGACAGCGAGATCATCGCCTCGACTCAGCGTCGATTCGCCCCGAGCGACCTCCTGCCACGACCCGGAGGCGGGTATCTCAGCATCGGTGAGTGGATCAACATCAACAACAACGACAGCCAAGGAATCGTGGTGCCGATGGATGCTCACGGAAGGGTCGACTTCGACTGGGGGCCCGGCGGCTTCAAGATCGACACGTCCTCACCCGACCCCGGTGGCTACGTCGACGCCACGGCTCTCGGCGACCGTGGCTTCGTCGCGATCCACGCCGACCAGGCCCTGGGCCACGCCGTGCTGCGTCACTTCGACTGGTCGGGACGGACCGTGTCCTCCTTCGGTACGAACGGCGAACTACGGATCACCAGTCCCGGATCGGCGTTCTTCCCCAACTCCATCGTCGCTGTCGCCGACCGACTCTTCGTGGCGGCATTCGATTACGGCGGTCCCTCGACCGATTACATCATCTGGGCTCTGGACCTGTCGGGCAACTTCGACCCAACATGGGGGAACAACGGCACCCTCAGATTGGATGCCGGTTCGTCGCACGTCGACGACTACTTCTTCCGTCTGGCCACCACGCCAGCCGGTCAACTGTTGGCCACGGGACGCAACTCCACCACGGGCGACGCCTTCGTTCGTCGATTCGTGGCCGCCCCCACCACCACGCCCATGACGCCGGTTCGCGTGCTCGACACCCGTAACGGCATCGGTGCACCGATCGCCAAGGTTTCCAACTCCACCCTGTCGTTGCAAGTGGCGGGCACGAACGGCATTCCCCTCTCGGGTGTGGCCGCCGTGACCTTGAACGTCACCGTCGATGCCGCCGTCGCCCCCGACGCGGGCGGATACGTCACCGTCTACCCCTGCGACGTGCCCTTGCCGGAGGCCAGCAACCTGAACTTCCGCACCAACCAGATCGTGGCCAACGCCGTCCTGGCTCCCCTCTCGGCGGACGGACGGGTGTGTTTCCACGTGTTCGGATCGGCACACCTCATCGCTGACGTGGGCGGATGGTCGGCCGCCGGCTCGGGCTTCACCGCGTTGGCTCCCTCGCGCATCATGAGCACCCGCAACGGAGTGAACGCCGCACAACGTCGGGTGGTGGACGACACCATCACTCTGAACGTCCTCGGAAAGGGTGGTGTTCCACTTTCTGGCGTGGCAGCGGTGTCTCTCAACGTCACGGCGGTGAACACCACCACCGGCGTGCACCCGGGGTACGTCACCGTCTACCCGTGCGACTCCATCACGCGTCCCGACGCCTCGAACCTGAACTTCACCGCTGGCGCCATCGTGCCCAACGCTGTTATCGCCACGGTGCCGGCGAGTGGCGAGATCTGCTTCTACGTCTTCGGGGGCACCGACATCCTGGTCGACGTGAACGGTTGGTTCGCCGAGGGGTCCGACTACACCAGCGTCACGCCGGTGCGAATCATGAACACCCGCGAAGGTGTAAACGTGGCCCGCGGTCCGGTCGTCGACGGCGCCGTGAATCTCGACGTGAACTCCGCGGGATTCCTCGGCCTGGGAGCGATCGCACTCAACGTCACCGTGACCAACACCGTGGCTCCCGACGCGGGCGGATACGTCACTGTGTATCCCTGTGACGCGCCGCGCCCCGAGGCCAGCACCTTGAACTTCCGATCCGGACAAACCGTGGCCAACGCGGTGATCGTCAAGGTGCCGCGCTCGGGACCGCACGAGGGCGACGTGTGCTTCCACGTGTACGGGCGCGCCGACGTGATCGTCGACGCCACCGGCTACTTCCAGCCGTGACACTTCGATCGGGGCAGTAGATTGAACGCGTGAGCAACGAACCTCGTCCCACGCGACGTCGGGCCCCCGAGGTGTTGCCCCAGTCCAACGACGATTGTTGGTGTGGTTCGGGGCGTCGCTACAAGCGTTGCCACAAGGGACTCGAGGGCCGCATCGAACCCGGCATCATCTCGCCGATGCGCTCGGTACCCGACCACATCGCCAAGCCCGGCTACGCCGCCACCGGTGAGGTGACGCGTTGGAACGAGTCCGCGGTGAAGTCACCCGAGATCATCGAACGCATGCGTCACGCCGGACGGATGGCGGCCGACATTCTGCGGTTGGCCGGCGAGTACGTCCGACCCGGGATGACCACCGACGACATCGACGTCTTCGTCCACGACCTGACCATCGAGCGCGGCGCCTACCCCAGTCCGCTGAACTACCACCGCTACCCCAAGAGCGTGTGCACCAGTCTGAACGAGGTCATCTGCCACGGCATTCCCGACAGCACGGTCATCGAGGACGGCGACATCATCAACCTCGATGTGACGTGTTACGTGAACGGCGTTCACGGCGACACCAACGCCACCTTCATGGTGGGCGACGTCAGCGCCGAGGACCGACTGCTGGTGAAGGTCACCGAGGAGTGCATGTGGCGCGGCATCGAGGCCGTCGTGCCCGGACGTCCCTTGAGCGACATCGGCAAGGCCATCGAGGATCACGCCAAGACCCATCGCATGGGAGTGGTGCGGGCGTTCATCGGTCACGGCATCGGTGAGCAGTTCCACACCGACGTCCAGGTGCTGCACTACTACGACCCCCGCAACAACACCATCATGAAGCCGGGCATGGTGTTCACCATCGAGCCCATGATCACGCTCGGAACCTGGCAGTTCCACATGTGGGACGACGACTGGACCGCGGTCACCGCCGACGGAAAGCGCACCGCCCAGTTCGAGCACATGGTTCTGGTCACCGACACCGGTGTGGAGGTCCTGACGGCGGGACCCGACGCGGTCTCACCGGGCCGATAGCGTTCCCCGCCGTGACTGAGCGCTACGTCTCGTTCGACCGCCAGCAGTGGGCCGACCTGCGCGCCGCCACACCGATGACGTTGCGCGAGGCCGATCTCGAGAACCTCCGGGGCATCAACGAACGTATCGACCTCGACGAGGTGGCCGCGGTGTATCTGCCCCTCACCCGTTTGCTCAATCTCTACGTCTCGGCCACCCAGAACCTGCACAAGGTGAGCGCCACCTTTCTCGGCACCTTGGCACCCAAGGTTCCCTACGTGATCGGAGTGGCCGGAAGCGTGGCCGTGGGCAAGAGCACGTTCGCCCGCATCCTGCAGGCGCTTCTGGCTCGTTGGCCCGATCACCCCAAGGTCGACCTGATCACCACCGACGGTTTCCTCCACCCCAACCACGTGCTGGAGGAACGCGGCATCATGAACCGCAAGGGGTTCCCCGAGAGTTACGACACCCGCAACCTGCTCAAGTTCCTGCGGGAACTCAAGAGCGGCCGGCCGTCGGTGCAGGCACCGGTCTACAGCCACGTCGTCTACGACATCGTGGACGGCGAACACGTCACCGTGTGCCAACCGGACATCCTCATCCTCGAGGGGTTGAACGTCCTGCAGGTGGGTTCGCCCGGAAGCGAGGCCGCCGAGTTCGTCAGCGACTACTTCGACTTCTCCATCTACATCGACGCCGACGAAGGCGACATCGAGTCGTGGTACGTCGACCGCTTCCTCAGCCTGTGCGACTCCGTTTTCCAGAACCCCGACAGCTTCTTCCGGCACTTCGCGCACCTGTCGCGCGACGAGGCGGTGGCCACCGCCCGGGGTATCTGGCAGGGCATCAACGGTCTGAACCTCAGCGAGAACATCGAACCCACCCGCGAGCGGGCGTCCTTGATCCTGCGCAAGGGCACGGACCACCGGGTGAGCGACGTACGGCTACGCAAGCTCTGAGATACTGACAGCGTGGCCAAGAAGAAGTCCCGGCGGCGGCGCAAACAACGTCGATCGAAGCTTCCGTTGCTCGTGATCCTGGCCGCCGTGCCGGCAGTCGGTGGCTACCTCTGGTTCGAGTCGCGGGAATCGGAGACGGTCACACCCGCTCCCGACTCCCCGATCGAACAGAGCACGACCGAACCGGCCGTGCCGTCCTCGGACCCCGTCACGACCGATGGTTCGGGAACGGTGGTGCCGCCGGTGACCGTGCACAGCGACACGCTCGGGGACGTGGAGTTCGACCGGGTTCTCGACGACTGGACCGCGGTCGATCCTCCGAGCGTGCCCGAACGCTCGGCCGAGGTGCGCGCCGAGTGGATCGCCAACGACCGTGTGCAGCAGAACCTTCCCGACGGCATCTACTGGGGATTCCTGCACAGCGTCATCGACGAGGAGGAACGCGGCGTGAACTTCGACGTCGTGCAGTTCGACGGCGGGTTGATCCGGTCGTCCGACGGCGATCAGTTGTACCCGGCGTTTCTCGACGACCTTCTGTTCGCGTCGGTGCCCGTCGGCGACGATGAACCCGGCGAGGCCCGCAACGCCTACGTGTCCCCGTCCACCCTGTGGAACGTCGCCAACGGCGAGTCGGCTCCCGAGGGCATCGAAGTCCGGACGTGGTACCTACTGACGATCATCGACAGCAAGGTGATCGCCGCCGAGGGTGCTCGCCCGCCCTCGTGACGATTACTCAGTGAGGTTGCCCCGGCGCACGGCTTCGGCGATGACTTCCTGAGTGTGCTCCCAGAGTGGAGTCGACCCGTTTCCGATGGGCGACAGCCTCGTGATCGCCTGCGGGCGGCTGATGCCGTGCTCGCGCCAGGTCGACAGTTCGCCGACCATGTGATTCAACATGGCGGGTTGCATGCGGTCGACGGCGTTGGCGAACCGACTCTCGGGTGTCTCCATCGCCTCGTACTCCTCCCACAACGCGCGGAAACGCGCGTGCTGATCGGCGGGGAGTAATCCGAACAAACGGTCGGCCGCCCGTTGTTCGCGCTCGTCCTTGTCGGAGTAGGCGGTGGTGTCGTAGGCGAACGTGTCGCCGGCGTCGATCTCGACGATGTCGTGCACGAGACACAACGACAACACGTGGAAGAGGTCGACGTCATCGTTGGCATGTTCGGCCAGGACGAGCGCGAACATGGCCAGGTGCCACGAGTGCTCGGCGGTGTTCTCGCGGCGGGTGCCGTCGGTGATCAGAGTCTGACGGTTCACCGATTTCAGTCGATCGATCTCCATCAGGAAATCGAGCTGTTGGCGCAGACGTTCGCTCACTCGGGGCGTCCGATCACGACGAGACCAACGAGGCGAGGGCCCACAGGGCGGCGATCAGTCCGAGGCCGGCCATGAACACACTGCGACTCACGGGAGCGCGGGGCAGGTCGCCGTCCTTGGCCCGGGGTGGCGGCTTGATGATGGCCAGGGTGTTGCCCGCGAACAGTGCGCCGCCCAGGGCGAGCACCAGCCACTTCAACAAATCGTCACCGAGGAACATGTTCCCATTGTGCCAGCCGTGATCGGCTTGGTAAGACTGCGGGCATGGGTTTCCACCACGTGGCCATCGCGATTCACGACACCAAGGCGAACTACGACTTCTACACGAACGTCATGGGATTCGAACTGGTCAAGACGGTCACCGCGCCGACGCCCGAGGGTGGGTTCTCCAAGCACTTCTTCTACTCCACCGGCACCAGCCCGTCCGGTGAACAGGGGATGATCGCCTTCTGGGAGATCCACGTCGACAGCCTTCAGGGTTACGAGACCAACCTCAACAAGGGAGCCGGTCTGCCGTGGTGGGCCAACCATCTGGCGTTCGACGCACCCACCATGGCCGATCTCGAACGCCATCGCGAGCGTTGGCGAAGCCACGGCCACGCGGTGCTGGAGGTGGACCACGAGTTCTGCCGTTCCATCTACATCCGCGATCCCGAGGGCAACACCGTGGAGTTCTGCCACAACACCCGCGACTTCACCGCCGAGGAGAAGGCGCACGCCATGGAACTGTTGATGGATCCGAATCCACCGATGGAGAAGCAGTTCGGCGCCTGGCTGTGGCAACCCGAAGGCGACCCCATCGTGATCCCCGCCGGCTGAGTCCGGCGAGCGAGACGCGTCAGCGACCCTCGTAATCCACGTCGTCGCGGCGACTGGCGTTCTCGAAACGGGTGATGTCGCCCATGAACACCAACTTGATGGTGCCGGTGGGGCCGGCGCGATGCTTCTGGATGATGACCTCGGCCAGACCCTTCTCGGAGTTGTCGGCCGCGTCACCCTTTTCGTTGCGGTACATCTCGGGACGATGCAGGAACATCACGATGTCGGCGTCCTGCTCGAGCGATCCGCTCTCGCGAAGGTCGCTCAGCTGGGGGCGTTTGTCCTGACGGGTCTCGAGTTGACGGCTGAGCTGGCTGAGGGCCATCACCGGCACCTCCAGTTCACGGGCCAGGATCTTGAGGTTTCGGCTGATTTCGCTCACTTCCAGCTGACGACTCTCGGTGTTGCTCCCGGTCATCAATTGGAGGTAGTCGATCACGATCAATCCGAGACCGCCGTACTTGGCCTTCAATCGTCGGGCCTTGGCTCGGATCTCCATCACCGTGACGCGCGGGTTGTCGTCCAGGAACACCAGGTGTTGGTCGAGTCGACCGATGGCGTTGTTGATGTGCGACCATTCGGCCACGGTGAGATTGCCGGTGCGCAACTTGTTGGAATCCACCCGGGCCTCGCTGGCCAGGATTCGCATGGTGAGTTCGCTGTGGCTCATTTCCAGCGAGAAGATCAGCACCGGTAGTCCGGCTTTCTGGGCCACGTTGGTGGCGATGTTGAGGGCGAAGGCGGTCTTGCCCATGGCCGGACGGGCGCCGACGATCACCAGCGACGACTTCTGCAGGCCCAGGATCTTGGCGTCGAGATCGGCGAAACCGGTGGGCACGCCGGTGAGTTGCACCTTGCTGTCGAAGCGCTTCTCCAACTCGTCGGACGCCGCCTCGAGCAGTTCGCGCAAGGGGCGGGTGGAATCCACCACGCGCTGCTCGGCCACGGCGAACACCCGGGACTCGGCGTCGTCGAGAGCCTTGGCCACGTCGTCGGGTTCGGTGTAGGCGATCTCGGCGATCTCGCTGGCCACACCGATGAGGCGACGGAGCGAGGCCGTGTCGAGCACGATCTTGGCGTAGCGACCGACGTTGCCGATGACCGGCGTGGAGTTCTGCAACTTCAAGAGGAAGTCGAGTCCGCCGATCTCATCGAGCAGTCCCACCCGTCGCAGTTCGTCGGCGACGGTCACCGGATCGACCGGCTCGCCCACCGTCAACAACGAGCGCATGGCGTCGAAGACGTGCTGGTGCGCCGGGCTGTAGAAGTGCTCGACGCTGATGCCCGATTCCGAGGCGGTGTTCACCGCGTCGCGCGACAACAACATGGCGCCGAGAAGAGACTCCTCGGCGTTCAGGTTGTGCGGAGGTACGCGTGTGGCCATGGCTCAACATCCTGCCTGACGCGGGTTGTGCACCACTAGAGGGATAACCCTGTGGATTGACTGTGGACAAGCCGGGACCAATGGCCCGGTGTCATCACTTGGAGATGACGTTGATGTTGATGCCGAACTGCACGTCGTTGTGCAGGCGGGCCGTCACGCTGTACTCACCCAAGGACTTGATGTGGTCCGGGACGCTCAGCTTCTTGCGGTCCAGGTCGATGCCGGTCTGATCGAGCACGGCACCAGCCACGTCGGCCGCCGTCACCGAACCGTACAAACGGCCCTCGGCGCCGGACTTCACCTTGATCTCGATGACCTTGGCCACCAGCGTGGAGGCGATGGTCTGGGCGGCGTCACGATCGGCAGCGTCACGCAGATCGCGACGACGGCGCATGGACGCGGCCTGCGAGACCGCGCCCTCGGAAGCCGTGATGGCCAGACCGCGGGGCAACAGGTAGTTGCGACCGTGGCCGTCGGCCACCTCGACGATGTCGCCGCGCTTGCCCAAGCCGTTGATGTCGGAGCGAAGAATCACCTTCATGATCAGGCCTCCTCACCGTCGGACTCGACGGCGGTCGTCTCGACCTCGACACCGGTGTCGACGTCATCGATGTCATTGATCTCGACCTCGGACACCTGGTCGACCATTTCCTCGGTGCGCGGGCCACGCGAGCCACGCGGGCCGCCACGACCCACCGAAGCGACGCGCTTGGTGTAGGGCAACAACGCCATCTCGCGGGCGTTCTTGATGGCGGTGGCCAACTCACGCTGTTGCTGAACGGTGTTGCCGTTCAGACGCTGGCCGCGGATCTTGCTGCGATCGGACATGAAGCGCTGCAACAGGTTGATGTCCTTGTAGTCGATGTACTCGATCTTCTCGGCCGACAAGACGTTGGCCTTCTTCTTGAACTTGCGTCCGTTGTCCTTGGGGGCACGGCCCCGGACGGGCTTCTTGGAGTCTTTGCTCATTGCGGTGTTCCTTGTGTGTGAGATTCAGTGGGGTGGGATGGAGATCAGAAGGGCTCTTCGTCGCCGAAGTAGCCGTCGTCGGCCGGAGCGGACGAACCGCCGCGGTTGCTGGAACGCGGTGCCGAACCGCCGTCGCCGCTTCCGCGACCGGGCGTGCGCTCGACGGTGGCCGTGGCCCAACGCAAGGTGGGTCCGATCTCGTCGGCGATGATGTCGACCGCGGTGCGCTTGGCGCCCTCACGGTCGGTGTACTCGCGGATGTCGAGACGACCAGTGGCCAGGATGCGGGTGCCCTTGGTGAGCGACGCCGCGATGTTCTCGGCCAACTGATCCCAGGCCACGACGTTCATGTAGGAGGTCTGCTCCTGCCACTCGCCGTTCACCTGGTAGCGACGGTTGACGGCGATGCCCACGTTGACGGTCGCCTTACCCGACTGGGTGTAGCGCAACTCGGGATCGCGGGTGACGTTCCCGACGACGGTGATGGTGTTCGATGCCATGATTGCTCCTGCTTCTTCTCTGGTGGTTGCTGTTTCTGGTGGTTGACGGGTCGAAGGACGAGGCTCAGGCCGCCACGAGACCACGACGCGCGGCTTCGGCGTCGGGGAGTCGGAGCAACTTGTGGCGCAGGACGTCGTCGGCGATGCGCATGGAACGCTCGAGTTCGTCGAGGGCACCGCCGGGGGCGGTGAGGTTGAAGACGATGTAGTAGCCGTCTTCCTTCTTGTTGATCGGGTAGGCCAGACGGCGCTTGCCCCACCAATCGGCCTTGCCGTGGATGGCTCCACCGGCGGCCGCGACACCCTTGGTGACGGTGGCGATCCACTGCTGGGCGACGGGCTCTTCGAGCGAACCGTCGAGGATGATCATCAATTCGTAGGCACGCATGTGGCGTGTGACTCCCTTCGGACGCGGACCCTGGTGGGACCGAGGCCCCGGAATGGGGCAGAGATATGGACATGGGGAGTGTATCGGGGACGAACGGAGAACCTCACGGGACGAACCATGACACGAGGGTGTGTCGGGGTTGTCGTTCAGGGGCGAGTCAGACGCACGAACGAGGCCGCCAGCAGGCCCGCGCCCCACGACACCGCACCCTCGCGCGTGGACACCGAACCCCCCACACGCAGGACTCCGGCCACGGGAACGTCCCGCGGTCCCTGGAAGACCAGGGCCGGTCCCCCGCCCTGGAGTCCCCACCACACCGAGACGATTCCGATGATGGCCGCGGCCACGCAGATGGGAACGGCCAAGGTCTCGCGGGGCATGCGCGACGCCAACACCAGCGAGAAGACGGCGCTCAACAACAACATCACGCCCACCGCCGAGAGGGCGAGGAACAGGTGTTGCAACACGCCCGACACTCCGAGTCCTCCGAAGTCACCGCAGTCCACCATGGCGCGCATCGGCATCGTCGGATCGTCGTAGGGAGTGACCTGCAGCAGTTGGCACGGAGTGCCGTCGGTCATCTGCGGGAGTCCGTCGATGAACTTCACCGTGAACGAGTCCGACATGGTGCCCAGTACCAACAGTGCGACGCAGCCGAGCAACACCATCACCAGGCCGGTCATGGCGTCGCGCTGCAGGCGACGGCTGGCTTCGTGCGGCAACCAGTTGTTACGACGGATCGAGCCGCGCTTGTTCCCCCCGAGCTTCATCATCGTCGTCCCCCGCTCATTCCTCGATCACCGGTGTTACCCACTAACCGACCCGACGGTTCGCCCGTTGACCGCCGATGGGGAGAACCCGAACCAGGTGATGCCAGCGGCACGAGCAACAGGCCTCCACCACGTACGCCGTGTACTCCTCGGGGCGCCGGTGGAACTGGGCCAACTCGTTGTTGTCGGCCACCACCTTGCCGTGGGCCGGCAAGCGCGAACCGAAGACGTAGGTGACCAACACCAGGTTGGCCTCGACACAGATGGGGCAGCGCGTCTCGGTCTGCTTGCCGATACCGCGCGCCGCGCGCATCAACTCGGGGTGCGCGTCGCACACCTCCTCGCGTCCCAGGCGTCCGCGGTGGTACTCGTTGATCAGATGGCGACGGGCCATACGGTGATCGACGAGGCCGGAACGGAACGAGGCGACGCCACGAAACGAACCTCTGTCGAACGTGTCGCGGGTCCCGGCCATTGGAACGAGAGACTACTCGTCGGGATTCACGCGTCGTCGGTGTTCACGAGCCCGGTTCGGTCCGCACCGTCGACCACCACGCGTCGAGTCGACGGCGGATCTCGTCGTCGCCGATCAGACCCTCGTCCAGTCGGATTTCGAGCAGGAACTTCATCGCCCGTCCCACGGCCGGGCCGGCCGGGATGCCCAGATGCTCCATGACCGCGGTGCCGTCCATTTCCGGACGGATGGCCTTGAGTTCCTCGCGGGCGGCCAGGTCGGCGATGCGTTCCTCGAGTTCGTCCATTCGCCGGGCCAACCGGGCGGCTTTGCGCTCGTTGCGGGTGGTGCAGTCGCAACGGGTGAGCACGTTGAGTTCGGCCAACAGCGGACCGGCGTCGTTCACGTACCGACGCACCGCGGCGTCGGTCCAACCCATTTCGTAGGTGTGGAACCGCAGGTGCAGCCGAACCAACTCGGTCACGGCCTCGTTGTCCTCGTTGGAGTACTTGAGGGCCGTGAGTCGCTTGCGGGTCATCTTGGCGCCCTTGACGTCGTGCATGTGGAAGGTGGTTCCTTTGCCCTCCACGAAACCGCGGGTGGCCGGCTTACCGACGTCGTGGAAGAGGGCCGCCAACCGGGTGACCCGGAAGTCGAAATCGGGGTGGGCGTCGCGACGGACGTTCTCGATCACCGCCAAGGTGTGGGTGAGAACGTCCTTGTGGCGATGAATGGGGTCGTTCTCGAGACGCATGGCCGGCAGTTCGGGGAGGAAGAGATCGGCCAGACCGGTCTCCACTAGGAACCACAGTCCGGCCGTGGGTGAGTCCACCACGATCAACTTGTCCAGTTCGTCGCGGATCCGCTCGGCCGACACGATCCCCAGGCGGTCGCGCATGTTCCTCACCGCGTCCACCAACTCCGGGACCGGCACCATGTCGAGACGGGCGATGAACCGGGCGGCCCGCATCATGCGTAGCGGGTCGTCGCTGAAGCTGATCTCGGGATCGAGGGGGGTGCGCAAGGTGCGCGTCAGAAGGTCCGCCGCACCGCCGAAGGGGTCCACCAGTGTGGGCGAATCGCTGGTCACCTCGAGGGCCATGGCGTTGATGGTGAAGTCCCGGCGCGACAGATCGGCTTCGATGTCGTCGGAGAACTCGACGTCGGGTTTGCGGGTGTCGGCGTGGTACGCCTCGGCGCGGTGCGTGGTGATCTCGTACACCCGGTCGCCCTTGCGCGCGCCGATGGTTCCGAACCGCTCGCCCTGCGTCCACAGCGCGTCGGCCCAACCCGACAGGATCCGCTTGATCCGTTCGGGACGGGCGTCGGTGGTGGCGTCGAAATCGAGGTTCGACACCGACTGTCCGCTGAGCAGGTCGCGGACGGTGCCTCCCACCAGGTACAGCCGATGGCCGGCATCCCGGAACAGGCCCCCGACCTCGGACAATTCCTCCAGAACCGGAGCGAAACGATCGGGGATCACGGGATCAGGTTATGACCCGCGGCATTCCAAAAGTCGCGGATCTCGTCGATGCGGGCCGCCGACTCCTCGGTGCCACCCGACGTCGCGGGCTCGGGTCGATGCGTCGTTCCCACCAGTGCCGCCATCGTGGCGGCCGTGCTCATGCGCAACGCGTCGAGGTCGTATCCGCCTTCCAACATCACGAGACGACGGCCCGCGGGAACCAACTCGAGCAACGCCGAGATCATCGCCGGATAGTCGCCCGACGACAGTCCCATCCGGGTGATCGGATCGTTGCGATGGGCGTCGAAGCCGGCCGAGACGATCAACCACGTGGGATCGAAGGCGCGTCCGCGCGGGATCACCAACTCGTCGAAGGCCCGCCGATAGGCGTCACCGGTGGTGCCCGGGGGCAACGGAACGTTCATGGTGAATCCGCGACCGTCGGCGTCGGGCCCGGCGTCGACGCCGATCTCGTCGAACCACCCGGTGCCCGGGTAGAGCGGCCACTGGTGGAGGGACACGAACATCACCCGTGGATCGGCGGCGAACACGTCCTGGGTGCCGTTTCCGTGGTGAGCGTCGAAGTCCACCACCAGCACCCGTTCCCCGCGATCGGCCAGATGGGCGGCGGCCACGGCGACGTTGGAGATCAGACAGAACCCCATGGTCTCGGTGCGCGTGGCGTGATGCCCGGGGGGACGCACGGCGCAGAACGCCGCGTCGCCACGGCCGGCATCGAGGGCCTCGATGGCCGCCAGGCCCGCCCCGGCGGCCATCAGGGCCGCGGTCAACGACCCCGCCGAGGCCGAGGTGTCCACGTCGAGTCGCCCACCACCGGCGCGCACCACGTCCTCGATCCGTCCCAGGTGGTCGGCGGTGTGAACCCGTAACACCTCGTCGCGGGTGGCCGCTCGGGGTTCGAGGGCCACCAACGCGTCACCCACACCGGCCTCGCGGGCTCCGTCGATCACCGCACCCAAACGTGCCGGACGCTCCTGGTGGGTCGGCCCGTTCACGTGATCGAGATACGCCTCATGGGTCACGAAGAGCAGCGACATCAGGCCGCACGATAACCGTCGCCGCTACCGTCAGGAGGGTGATCGCGCGCGAGTTGGACGACGGGACGGTTCGTGCCCGCTTGCGCCCGTGGCCTCGCGAGGTGGAGGTCGCGCACCTGGTTCTGACCGATCACACCGTGGCTCCCCGACACACCACGCTGCGCGACTGGACCAACCTGATCGCCCGCGACGGCTACTCCACCATCCGCACCGGGGCCCTGTCGTCCGACGCCGCCCGGGTGTTTCTCGACCACGGATACGTCGAGATCCAACACCTCGCCTTGTTGCGCCTCGATCTCGACGACACGATCATCGCCGAACCCCATCACCGCACTCGGGCGTTGCGATCGTTCCGGGCCTTCGAGACCGCCGCGCGCATCGACGCGCAGGCCTTCGACACCGGATGGGAGCTCGACGCCTCGGGTATTCGTGACGCCTGCACGGCCACGCCGTCGCACCGCATTCGCCTGGCCCTCACCACCACCGACGAACCCGCCGGATACATGATCACCGGTCGCAACGGTTCGGCCGGGTTCGTGCAACGCCTCGCCGTCGACCCGGGGCACGAGGGTCAGGGTGTGGCCACGTCGCTGCTCCTCGACGGACTGCGTTGGTTGCAGAAGCATCGGGTGCGCGACGTTCTCATCAACACCCGACTCGACAACGAGCGCGCGTTGCACCTGTACCGACGACTCGGGTTCGTCGACATGAACGAGAATCTGAGCGTGTTGGAGCTGAACGTGTCGCGACGATCGGTGGAGCGATGAGGGCACGGTTCGTGCTCGTCGCGACCGTGTTGTCCATGGTCGGCGTCGGAACCTCGGTTTCGTCGACGTCGGCCCGGTCGACCGCGACACCGTCGTTGGGGGTGCTCGTCGGCCAGGACCAATACGTGGCCGGGATCGAGGGATCGCCGGTGCGTTTCACCGTGTCCGCCCGCGACCTGCCCACCGACGGTTCCGCGTCCATCGCCGTCACGTCGTATCGCCCGGTCCGCTCGCGCGAGGCGGTGCGCGACGCCATGAACGGGGATCTACCCAGCGTCGTGGACACCGTGCTCCTCGCGGCGGGTGACGTTCCGCGGGACGGTGCCGGCTACCTCGACATCGAGGTACCCATCGAGATCGGCGTTCGCACGCGGGAGAACCTGCAGATGTCGGCGACCGGTGTGCATCCCGTCTCGATCGGCATCGTGGTCGACAAGCGGGTCGTCGACCAGATGATCACCTTCGTCGAGCGACTTCCCGAGCAGACCTCGGCGCCCTCGGGCGAAGGGGTCCTGCAAGTGGGATTGGTCACCGGCTTGACGGGTCCGCTCGCCCTGCAGCCCGACGGTTCGACGGTCGTCGACGCCACCGCGTTGGAACGAACCGAGCGAATGGTCACCGCCATCGAGGATCTCGACATGGTTCCGCTCACCGTGCTCGCACGGCCCGAATGGATCAACGCCATCGAACGTCTCGGTGACGAGTCGGCCGACCTGTTGACCCGTATCGACTCCCTGCAATCGGTGCAGTTGTTGTCGGCGCCCTACGTCGACGCCGATCCCGACGATTTGGTGTCCCAGAACGCCGCCAGCGTGTTCCTCGAGCAGTCACGGCGCGGAGAGGACGTTCTGCGCGGCGCCATCCCCTCGGTGGCCACCGCGCGCGACACGTTCCTCGCCACCACCGGTTTGTCGGCCGGGTCGGTGACCCTGTTGCGCGACATGGGGTTCCGATCCGTCGTGCTCACGCCCCGGGCCCAGGCGCAAACCGCCGAGGGCGCCTCGTTTCTCGCCGATCCCTCGCGGTTGATCCGTCTCGGTTTCCCCGGCGGTTCCCTCGATGCCGGTCTGGTGGATCCGATGTTGTCGCGCACCATGACCGAGGGGTCGCGGGTGGGAGCCGATGCGTACCTGTCGGCGCAGCACCTCTTCGCCGAGTTGCGCGTTCTCCACCGGGAACTCCTCGACGACGAGTCCACCGAGGGGCGCACGGTTCTCGTGACCACCGACGACGGCTCGGCCCCCTCGGCCGAATTCCTCTCCGCTCTGGTGTCGTCGATGGCGACCGAACCCGACATCGTGCTCGTGACCCTCGACGAGGCCGTGCGGTCCACCGACCTCAACGCCACCGACGACGGTCCGGTGGTGTTGGAGTTGCCGCCGACCACCGCGATCGAGCCCGGGCCCGGGTCGCTGGCCACCATCGACGCGCGACTGCGTTCGCGCATCGATTCGTTCACCGGCATGCTCCCCAGCGGCGACGTCCGGGTGGAGATGTGGCGTCGGGTCCTCGAGGTGCTCCCCGATTCGTCCCTGTCCGACGAGCGTCGCGGCACCTACGTCGAAACGGTCGACGTCGAGACCTCCGCGATCGCCGACTCCATCAGCTTGCCGTCGTCCACCACCTTCACGCTCGGCGGGCGGGACAGTTCGATCCGGGTGACGTTGCGCAACGACAACGAGTCCGACCTGCGGGTGAACATCCGTCTCTCCAGTTCCAAGCTGCGCTTCGGCTCGCAGAACGATTCGGTCGTTCTCCCCGCGGGCACCACCACCTCCGTCGAGGTTCCGGTGCAGGCCCGATCCAACGGTCGATTCCCGGTGGTGTTGCAGTTGTTCACCCCCGACGGTGTGGAGGCTCTGGGGGCCCCCGTCACCTTCACCGCCCGGGTGAACGCACTGGCCGGTATGGGTCAATTGGTGACCGGAATCGCCCTGTTGCTGCTGATCTCGTGGTGGGTGCACCACCTGCGGCGGGAGCGACGACGACGGGCGGCCGAGGTGGACAGCACCGCCACTCGGCACCCCAGCCTCAACCACTAATCTGCGTCCGTGACATCATCCGTTCGCATCATCACCGACAGCGCTTGCGATCTCCCCGAGGACGTCGTTCGCGAACTCGGCATCGAAGTGGTTCCGCTCTTCATCCGATTCGGTGACGACGAGTTGATCGACCGCGAACAGCTGACGACCGCCCAGTTCTGGGCCCGGTGCGCCACCGAACCCGATCTGCCCTCCACGGCGGCGCCTTCGCCGGGTCGCTTCGAGCAATCGATCCGCCATCTGGCCGGTCAAGGCGCCACCGGAGTCGTCATCATCGATCTGTCCGGGGCCCTGTCGGGCACGTTGCAGAGCGCCGAGGTGGCCGCCGATCGCCTACAGGGCGATATTCCCGTGCGGGTCGTCGACAGTCGCACGGTGAGCATGGGACTGGGATCCATCGTCGTGGCGTGCGCGCGCGCCGCCCGGGACGGTGCGTCGCTCGACGAGGTGGAGGCGCTGGCCCGCGATCTGTCCGCCCGTTGCAAGGTGTGGGGGGCCCTCGACACCCTCGAGAACCTGAAGAAGGGCGGACGAATCGGCGGCGCCAAGGCCATGTTGGCCTCGGTTCTGTCGATCAAGCCGATCATCGAGGTCCGCGAGGGTGTGGTGCAAGAGGGTGGCAAGCAGCGCACCCGAGCCAAGGCGGTGGCCTTCGTCGTCGACAAGGTCCGCGAGGCCGTCGCCGGAGCCGGTATCAGTCAGTTGAGCGTGTTGCACGCCGATTGCGACGACGTCGACGCGTTCCTCACCCAACTCCGCGAGGTGTACTCCGGTGAGATCCTCGTCGGAGAGATCGGAGCCGTCGTGGGCGCGCACGCCGGACGCGGAACGATCGGCGTCGCGTTCTTCGAGAACTGATCGTTCGGCGCGCCGAACGACATTCCCTGCCTCTCGACGGACCGACAACTAGCGTCATGGCGTAGCCATGTCGGATTCGTCGAACCACCCCGCGCCTCGAGCGAACACCGTCATCGCCGGTCGGTATCGGCTCGACGAGCACCGCGCCCACGGTGGAATGGCCGACGTCTGGAAGGCCACCGACCTCTCGCTCAACCGCACGGTGGCGGTAAAGCTGCTGAAGCCGCACCTGGCCACCGAGGGAACCGTGGCCGAGAGATTCCGTCGCGAGGCCCTGGTGGCCGCGGGCCTGAACGACCCCCACGTCGTCACCGTGCACGACGCCGTGGAGGACAACGGTCGCCAAGCGGTGATCATGGAGTTCGTCGACGGCAAGTCGTTGCGCGAGACCCTGGACAAGAAGGGGACGCTCAGCCTGAAGTTGACCGTGCACATCGGCATAGCCGTGTGCGCCGCCCTCGACGCCGCTCACCGCTCGGGCATCATTCACCGCGACGTCAAGCCCGGCAACATCCTGCTCACCGAGAACGGTCGTGTGATGCTCACCGACTTCGGCATCGCCAAGGCACTCAGCGGCGATCAGGATCTCACCAACGAGAACATCATGATGGGCACCGCCAAGTACCTGTCGCCCGAGCAGGTGCTGGGCGACGAGCTCGGTCCCGCGGCCGACGTGTATTCGCTCGGTCTCGTTCTGTACGAATGTCTCGCCGGCAAGGTGCCGTTCATGGGGGCCAGCGACACCGAGACCGCGTTGGCCCGACTGAAGAAGGACCCCACGCCCCTGCAGACACTGAAGCCCGATCTCGACCCCGCGGTCCTGAAGGTGATCCATCGCATGCTGGCCCGCGAACCCGAGAAGCGTTTCGCCACCGGCGCCGAGGCCAGTCGGGCCCTGCGTCTGGCCGGTGGGATCAGCGCCGGCAACACCCCGGCCGGGACACCGCGCACGAAGGACCCCACTCCGCCGCCCAACAAGGTGATCCGCACCAAGACCGGTAGCACGCCGTCGGCCGGAACGCCGCGGGACCGCACTCCCACCGGACCGCGACCCATTCCCCCGCGCGAGGTGAAGCCGCCGTTCCCCGTGAAGCCCGCGTGGCTGGTGGGGGCGGTCGTCGTTCTGCTCGCCGTCGGAGTGCTCATCGCCTCGCTCGGAGGCGGCGACTCCTCGACCGTCACCGTGGTCCCCGACGACACGGCCGTTGCGACCACCATCTACAACGGACCCGTGCAGATCACCGGAGTTCGTTCGTTCGATCCGGAGAGCGACGACAAGACCGAGAACGACGATCAGGTCACCAACGTCACCGACGGCGATCCCGAGACCGCGTGGTCGACCGTGTGTTACAAGTCGTCGACGTTCGGCAGCAAGTCCGGTGTGGGGCTGGTGCTCCAGATGAACGCCCAGGCGTTGGCGCAGATCCAGGTCGACATGAACGTGCCCACCTGGCAGGCCCGGGTGTACGCATCGAACGTGGCTGGTGAGCAGTTGAGCGACTGGGGTTCGCCGATCTGGGACGGCAATCAGGACCAGGGCTCCACCATCACCGCCACCTTCGCCGCGCCGGCCCAGTACGCCCTCGTGTACATCACCGAGGCGGGGCGGAGCGGTTTCTGCAGTGATGCCAACCCGTACCGCGGAAGCATCACCGAGATCCGCGTCCAAGCGGCGCCATGACGACCTTCTCCTCCGATCGCGTCGAGAGCGCGCGTCGCGGCAATCGCGTCGCGCTTGAGGCTCTCCTACGCGACGTTCATCCCCTCGTGCACAACGTGTGTCGACGGACGTTGAACAACGACGCCGACGCCGATGACGCCACGCAGAACGCCCTCATCAACGTGGCCCGGAACATCTCGCGATTCGACGGTCGATCGTCGTTCACCACCTGGGTGTACCGCATCGCGACCAACGCGGCCATCGACGAGGCGCGACGTCGCCAGCGACGTTGGCTACGAGTTGCGGGCGAAAACGACGAGGTCGTCGACACCGCCGCCGAGTCGGCGCGTGCGCGAGTGGACGACGCCGACGAACTCGGCCCCCTGTTGGAACGGCTTCCCGAGGACTACCGGGTGGCGGTGATCCTGCGGGACGTTCTCGACCTCGACTACGAGGAGATCGCCGAGATCCTCGGAATCCCCGGGGGGACCGTTCGTTCGCGGATCGCCCGGGGTCGGGGGCGCTTGGCCGAACTCCTCGGGAACCACGAAGCACCCTCCGAACGTCAGACACGGGGTCGAGACACATGAACACTCCCGAGAACTCCGAACGAATCGACGACTGGGCCAGCCGGTTGATCGACGGCGACGTGTCGCTCGACGACGTCGACGAGGCACTTCGTGACGACGTCGTCGCCCGGGCGGAAAGATTCGCCCGGGTGCGTCGCACGTTGCGGGCCGCGTCGGCGAACGCCCCGACCGACACCGACGACGTCGTGGCCCGGGTGATGGCCGAGGTCGTACCAGGGTCGGGTGGCGTGCGTCGGCGGTCCGGCGTGTGGGTGTCCGGTTTGGTCGCCGCGGCCGCGGTGGCCACCATCGTCGGCGTGGCGGTGTCGTCGTCGGGACGAACGTCGTCGGACGAGGCCGCCGACGAGGCGACGCGCGCGACTCCCGGGTCCGATGTCGCACTCGACATGAAAGTCGCCGTCGCCGCAACCGAGGCACCGGCGGCGGCCGCGATCGACGCCGAACTCGCGACCACGGAAGCTCCCGCGGCAACGAAGGAATCGGGTTCCGACGCCACAGCGGACTCGGGTCCGGCCGTCACCACCTTCGGCGCCGGCGACGCGTGTCCCGATGAACTTCGTCCCACCATCGTTCCGTTGGCCGTCGTCGACGGAGAGAACGTGGAGATCCACTGGTCGGCCGAGCACGGGGTCGTCGTGTACCGCATCTCGGATTGTTCGGTCGTGCTCGCCACGACGCCCTAGGCCCGTTCATCGCTAGCCTCGACCACATGGCTGGCAATCCGCTCACCGATCCGAACTGGGCTTCCGACCTGACCGACACCATCGTCGAGACCATCGACAAGGTGCGGGATCGCACCACCAAGCCCGTGGTGATGGTGGCCCGTGGTCTGGTGTTCGGAATCCTCGTCACCTTCCTCGGAATGATGGCTCTGGCTTTGACGTTGATCGCGCTCAGCCGTGGACTCATCAACTTCCTCGAGTGGCCGCTCGACCACGACACCTCGGTCTGGGTGTCGCATCTCGTTCTCGGTTCGATCTTCTGCCTGATCGGATGCATCTGCATGATCAGGCGTCACGGCAAGGAAGGCGTCTGATGTCGCAACATCATCGGGTCATCATCATCGGATCGGGACCCGCCGGTCTCACCGCGGCCATCTACACCGCGCGCGCCAACCTCGCTCCGTTCGTCATCGAGGGCGAACCGTCCAGCACGTCCGATCAACCCGGCGGACAACTGATGCTCACGACCGAGGTGGAGAACTTCCCCGGTTTCCCCGAGGGAATCATGGGTCCCGAGTTGATGATGCGCTTTCGCGATCAGGCCGCCAAGTTCGGCGCCACGTTCCTCACCGCCAAGGCCACCAAGGTGGAGTTCGGTGAGAAGCCGCTGAGGGTTCACGTGCGCGACGAGGTTTTCACCGCGGATTCCGTGATCGTGTCGACCGGTGCGCAGAGCCTGATGCTCGGTCTGCAGGACGAGGAGCGTCTCATCGGACACGGCTTGTCCACCTGCGCCACGTGCGACGGTTTCTTCTTCCGTGGCAAGGAGATCGCCGTGGTTGGTGGAGGAGACTCGGCCATCGAGGAGGCCTCGTTCCTCACGAAATTCGCCAGCAAAGTCACGTTGATCCACCGTCGTGATTCCTTCCGCGCCAGCAAGATCATGCAAGAGCGCGCGCTCAACAATCCCAAGATCGAGGTTCGCTGGAACACGGCGGTCACCGAGATCATCGGTGACGATCAGTTGCAGGGCGTGAAGCTGGTGGACACGGTCACCGGAGCGCCGAGCACCCTCGACATCGCCGGACTGTTCATCGCCATCGGTCATCGTCCGAACACCGACGTGTTCAAGGGCGTTCTCGACATGGAGGATTCGGGCTATCTCATCACCCGGCCGGACTCCACGTACACCAACATCCCCGGCGTTTTCGCGTGCGGCGACGTGAAGGACCACACCTATCGTCAGGCCATCACCGCCGCCGGTTCGGGATGCATGGCGGCCATCGACGCCGAGCGGTGGTTGGAACAGCAGCACTGACGCGTCGCGCCCGACCCCTCGGTTACTATTGCCGTCATGGCCGATGGAATTGTCACTCTCACCTCCGGAACCTTCGACGAAACCGTGAATTCGGCGTCCACGCCCGTGGTCGTCGACTTCTGGGCCGAATGGTGCGGACCGTGCAAGATGATCGCCCCGATCCTGGGCGAGATCGCCGCCGAGAAGGCCGGCCAAGTGACCATCGCCAAGTTGAACGTCGACGACCATGGTGACATCGCCCAGCGCTACGGCGTGATGAGCATCCCCACCTTGTTGGTGTTCCACAACGGTGAGTTGAAAAAGCGCATGGTCGGCGCCAAGGGCAAGGGTCAACTGCTGGCCGACCTGGAGGAATTCCTCGGCTGATGGCGCTGTCGCCCGAGGACACGGGCGAGGCCGTTCGACAGCTGCAACGTCGCCTCGGAGCCGCCGGATACCTGTCCGACGCTGGGGTGATACCCGGGGTCTACTGCGCCGACACCCGTCGGGCGATCGCCGATTTCCAACTCGACCGCGGGCTGGCCGTGACCGGGGTGTGCGACGAGGGAACCTGGACCACGCTCGTGGAGGCGTGGTGGAGTCTGGGTGATCGGCCCCTCATGTTGAGGTCGCCCAATCTTCGCGGCGACGACGTGGCCGAACTGCAACGGATCCTGTCGCGACTGGGCTTCGACGTCGGACGTATCGACGGCATCTTCGGCGCGCTGGCGGCGCGGGCCGTGCGCCAGTTTCAGGAGAACGCCGGCCTGGAGATCGACGGCGTGTGCACCACCGACACCGTGACGGTGTTGCGGCGTTTGTCCAAGATGACCGGTGACGGACCGGGAATCGCCGCCGTGCGCGATTCCGAACAGGCCCGTTCGGGACAACCTCTGGCCGGTCGCCGCGTGGCCTTGGGTTCTTTCGGGGGCTTGACCAGCGTGGTGGAGGCGTTGAGTGTGGCCCTGCGCGAGCACGGCGCCATGTTGATCGAAACCGTCGAGGACGAAGCCGCCCGACAAGGTGCCACCGCGAATCTGTTCGGCGCCGACGTGTACGTGGGTGTCCAGGCCAGTGACGAGTCCCGCACCCAGGTGGCCTACTACGCGGTTCCGGCCTTCGAGTCCGCCGGTGGCCGCGCCTTGGCCCATCTGGTGGAACGCCACATGCGGGATGTGGTTCCACGAATGACCGTCCACGGAATGCGACTGCCGATTCTGCGGGAAACCAAGATGCCGGCGGTTCTGGTGACGTTGGGTCCGACCGATGTGATGAGCGCCCGCGGTCAGCGCATCGCCGATGCGCTCTTTTTGGCCCTCACGGCCTGGGCGCCCTGAAGCCTCGCCAAGTTATCCACAGGTTTGTACACAGTCTGTGCAGAACCTTCGTGTTCAGGTTGAGGGTTTCTTGAACGTCACTCGTCGGTGTCGGACTCGCCGCCACCCATCATGAGCAGGTAAATCCGCTCCAGGTCCTCGAGGCCCGCAAAGGTGATGGTGACGAAGCCCTTCTTGTTGACGCCGGCCATCTTCACTTCCACCTTGGTGCCGAGGTAGTCCGAGAAGCGTTGCTCCAACTCCAGAACCGCAGGTTGACGTAGGCGGCTGACGGGACGCGTCGTGCCCCCACCGGTCGACCCGGTGCCGGTCGTCCCCCCGTCGAGTCCGGCCTGCTCGAGACCTCGTTCACGGATGGCTTCTTCGACGGCGCGGACCGACCACCCTTCGTCGGCGGCCCGCCGGGCGACCTGCTCCTGGTACAGGCGATCGGGTGAGCCCAACAGGGCTTTGGCATGTCCGGCCGTGAGTTTGCCGTCGGCCAGAAGGCCCTGGATGGAGGGTGGCAAGGAGAGCAGTCGCAGCGCGTTGGTGATGGACGCGCGACTCTTGCCCACTCTCTTGGCCACCGCATCGTGGGTGAGGCCGAAATCATCGATGAGTTGCTGGTAGGCGGCCGCCTCTTCGAGGGGCAACAGGTCCTGGCGATGAAGGTTCTCCACCAGGGCCTGTTCGACCGACGACATGTCGTCGGTGGTCTTGACCACGGCCGGAACCGTGGCCAGGCCGGCACGTTGTGCTGCTCGCCACCGACGCTCACCAGCAATGATCTGGTACGTGCCGTCGGCCAAGGCTCGCACGAGGAGGGGTTGCAGCACCCCGATCTCGGCGATGGATGCACTGAGTTCGGCCAGCGCCTCTTCGTCGAAATGGAGGCGAGGTTGGTGAGGATTGGTGCTGAGGTCCCCCACCGGGATCTCCAACAACGACGGACCTCCGCCCCCCGAGGGTGGGGTCGCCCGACCGTCTCCGGACGGGATCAGGGAATCGAGTCCTCTACCGAGACCTGGGCGTCGCGCCACCGGCCACCTCCTTGGCAGCAAGTCGATAGGCGATGGCGCCCTTCGACGAGGGGTCGTACACGTTGATGGGTTGATGATGGCTCGGGGCCTCCGACAACTTCACGTTGCGGGGAATCCGGGTGGGGAGCACTTTGTCGCCGAAATGCTCACGAACCTCACTCTCCACGTCGGATGACAACTGGGTGCGGGCATCGAACATCACCAGGAGGATCGTGCTGACTTCCAGCTCCGGGTTGAGGTTTCGCTTGACGAGGTCGACGTTGCGTAGGAGTTGACCCAGGCCTTCCAGTGCGTAGTACTCGCATTGGATCGGAACCAGGACTTCGCGGGCCGCCACCAGGGCATTGACGGTGAGGAGACCCAGCGATGGGGGACAGTCGATCAGGACGAAGTCGTAGTCGTCGATCACCGATTCGATGGCCCTCTTCAGTCGACCTTCACGGGCAAACTGGGGCACCAATTCGATTTCGGCCCCCGCCAGATCGAGGTTCGAGGGAGCCACGAAGAGGTTCTTCACGGAGGCGGGTTCGATGCAGTCCTCCATGGGTGCATCGTGGAGGATGACGTCATACATCGAAGTGTCGATGCCGCGGGTATCGATGCCGACGCCCGACGAGGCATTGCCCTGGGGGTCAAGATCGACGAGGAGAACTCGATAGCCGGCTTCGGCCAGACAGGCGCTGAGGTTCACGGAGGTGGTGGTTTTGCCCACTCCGCCCTTCTGGTTCGCCACCGCCATGATCCGGGGAAGTTCCCGCGGGGAGCTGACGTCAGGGGTTTCGGCGGCGTCGGACATGTGGCTCACAGTACCGGATCGGTGTGGTGTGTTCCACGTAGAACATTGCGCGCTGTCTCGGGGGGGTCGGGGTCGATCACGTTGTTCCACGTGGAACACTCTCAGACCGTTCTGAGGACGGCCACCCCGGAGACAATGGCCTCCAACTCCAGCCCCGCAGCGTCCGACCACCGTGACCCGTCGGATACCGGGGGCTCGCTCACCAGTAGGCGACCCGCTGCGCCGACGAGCGGTCGTCCGAGGCGGGCGGTGTACCCCGGGGGTCCAAAGCCCCGACTGGTGACCACGTCCCACGAGCGGCCAGGGAACCGACTCGGGAGATCTTCAACATCGGCCTCCACCACCTCGACGCGGTCGCGGATACCCAGGCGACCCACCAGCCGAACCAGCAGGTCCGTCCGTTTGGCCCGCCGGTCGACCAGGGTGAGGTGCAGATCGGGTCGGGCCACGGCGATCACCAGGCCCGGATCCCCGCCGCCCGAACCGAGGTCGATCACGGTCCGGGCCCCCGGGGGCAGCGCTGAGACGAACCCCATCGAATGGTCGATCACCTGTGGGAGCGGTCTGTCCCCCAACATGCCGATGCGCTGGGCTTCGCCCAGCGCATCGATCAATTTCGCTCGAGAATCGGGCGGTAAGGCCGACATCAGCCTTCGGAGGAACTGGCGGGGGTGATCACCACGCGCCGGTTGGGGTCTTCCCCTTCCGAATGGGTGGCGATATCGGTTCGGCCGGTCAGAGCGTCATGGACGATCTTGCGGTCCGAGGACGGCATGGCCTCCAGAGCACGGGCGGTGCCGGTGGACACCACCTCGTCGGCCACCTGGTTCACGAAACGACCCAGGGCTTCCTTGCGCTTGGCGCGATATCCCCCCACGTCGATGCGCAGACGGGTGTCATGGTCGCCCATGCGGCGTTGGGCCACGACACGGGTGATGTCCTGGACGGCCTGAAGGGTGCTCCCCCGCGGACCGACCAACAGACCCAGGTCGTTTCCGTTGAGATGGACTTCGATGTCCTCGCCCTCGATCACCGAGTGAGCGGTGGCTGACGCTCCGAGAGCTGAAGCCAGTCCCAGCAGGAACTTCTCGGCCTGAGCGGCCACCTCGGTCGGATCGGCCGGCGGGCCGTCGGGGCGTTCGCGGCGGGGACGGTCGGCATTGTCGGTCATCTTCTTCTCCTGCTTCTGAGGCTTCTGACGGGTATTCCGGTTGTCTCGGGGGGCATCGTCGCGCGATCCACCCTCGTGGCGCCGACCGCGATCACGGCGGTCATTCTTCGAGCGCGGCGTCTTGGGCTTCACCCGAGCGCGTACCCGGGCTTCCCCGCGTACCCGTCCGAACAATCCCGGCTTGGGCTCTTCGAGAACCTCGAATTCGGCGTCTTCGTCGGCAACACCCAGCTGGTCGAGGGCGATGCTCTTGGCTTCTTCAACGGTCTTGGCGGTTGTCTCCACCCATTCCATGGGTCACTCTTTTCTCTGGTTGGGTCAGGGGCGCGGCGGCTTGGGGTGCCGGGATTTGCCTGCTGACGGCTTGGGGCGATTCGGGGGAGTGGGCTTGCCTTTGCCGGGGGTAGCACCGGGCTTGGGGGGCGTCACTCGCTTGCTGGTGGTGGGCTTGTTGGCCGACTTCGGCTGCTCCTTACCGCGAGCGGCCTCCTGCTTCAGTTGGCTGAACAGGCCGGTTCCACCGCCGTCTTTTTCGGCCATTTCGCGAGCCTTGGCACTGGCGGCCTGGGCTTGCTTGCCCAGCGATTCGTCACCTCGGTAGAAGCGCCGGGTGATGTATCCCTGTTGAGCGATGCGGACGATGGTTTGGGCGATGTAGTAAAAGACCAGCGCAACGGGGAAAAACAGCTGGAACACGCCGAAGAACACCGGCAGGTACTGCATGATCTTCTGCTGAGTCGCCGACATGGTGGGGGACACCGTGCGCGAGGCGATCATGCGCTGTTGCAGGAAGTACAACCCCATCAGGGCCGCCACCAACAGGGCGTAGATGACGCCGGTGGCCGCGTTGTCCTGAATGGCCTTCACCGGGGTGAGCGACAAGTCGAGTCCGAACGACAGCATCTCCGACTTACCGGCCAGGCTCTCGTACAACTTGCTCGACTCGCTGATGTAGTCGGGCTGGATCAGGCCGGCCTGATCCTTGTTGGTGAGACCGTGGAGAACACGGAACATGATGATGAAGATGGGCATCTGCGCGAGAAGTGGCAGACAGGATGCCAAAGGATTGACTTTGTGCTCTTGGTAGAGCTTCATCATCTCTTCGTTCAGCTTCTGCCGGTCGTTGCGATACTGCTGCTGCAAACGACGCATTTCGGGCTGAACCCGCTGCATTTCGAGCATCGACTTCGTGCTCTTCAAGGTGAGGGGGAAGATCAACATCATGATCACCACCGCCACCAGCGAGATGGAGAGGATGTGATTGCTGGTCAGTTCGTAGAACTGGCTGATCAGCCAGGCCGCTGCTTGAAACATGTCAGGACGTCCCTTGTTTCTGATGGATGTGATGCGAATGCCGGTGATGCTCGAGGGGTTCGGGAACCGGATCGAAACCCGATGGCCCGAAGGGCCGACAGCGACTCAGACGCCGCACGCTCAGCCACGTCCCGCGCCCGGCACCATATTGCTCGACCGCCTGCTTGGCGTACTCGGAACACGACGGAGTGAAGCGGCAGGGCGAGGGTCGACCCTCACGGCCCTTCTGGTACCAGTCAATGCCTTTGAGCAGGAATGATTTCATAACGAAATCCGTGTCGTCAGACCACTGACACTGGAACGCACCTGCGAGAACGACACATCCCGGGCCGGCCGGGTGAGCCCCACGAGGTACAGGCCGGGAGGTAGTGCGGCGTCACGCAGTGCCTCGCGGCAACGTCGCCGGGCTCGATTGCGCTCCACGGCGATTCCGGAATGTCGGCCAATGGCAAAGGCCACACGGGGCCCTTCGAGGGCGGGGTCCAACAGCATGGTGCACCAGAGAACTCCACTACGCACACGGGTTCCCTCCCGACGAAGTCGGGCGAACTCGTCTCGGCCGTGGAGTCGACCGATCAAGCCGACAGCCGCTTGCGACCCTTCAGGCGCCGGGCCTTCAAGACAGCTCGGCCGGCGCGGGTGGACATGCGCGCCCGGAAGCCATGCTTCACCGAACGACGCTTCTTGTTGGGTTGGTACGTACGCTTCACGACAGACTCCTCGATTCCTGATGACGACCAATGCAGGCGAGAAACACCAGGTAGTGGCCAATTTGTAGCCCGCCAGAACTCGGTGGCGGTCACGGGGGACCGACCCCGCTTTCGGGCGCAGAGGGCAAGGCTACGGGGGCAAGGTCGCCGGGGGCAACATGGTCCTCTCATCAGGGCATTTCTCTCACTATCCACAGGCTGCTATGGTCTGCGATTCCGGTGGGGGTCACCACGATCCACACCCCGGAAACGCACGACCCAACGACCATCGACGTGTTGTCCACATCATGTGGACACAACTGTGGATGGCGGACCCTGAAAGGCACGGAATCGCAGGTGGAAGACGCAGAGAACATGTGGACAGCGGTGTCCCTCTCCCTGCGCGCCCAGGTGTCCGACGCCGTCTGGTACTCCACGTTCAACGACGTGCGGGCCTTGGGGGTCACCGAGGACACCCTGCGTTTGTCGGTCCCCAGCGGAACCGTGCGAGACAAGATCCTGTCGCGGTACTACCCGATCGTTCTCGACGCCATGGGCGAGGCCGGTGCCGGTAATCGCAACCTGGTCGTCGAGATCGTGGCCCCCGACAACACCGTCATCGACGTCACCCCGACGGCCGCGGCTCGTCCCCCCGAGACCCCGGCGATCAAGATCGTCGAACCCGACGGCACCTCGGTGGCCGACCGGGCCGGACTCAATCCGCGCTACACCTTCGAGACCTTCGTGCGGGGAGCGTCCAACAGTTTCGCCTTGGCCGCGGCACAACGGGTGGCCGAAACCCCGGCGCGCTCGTACAACCCGTTGTTCATCTACGGCTCGGCCGGACTGGGCAAGACCCACCTGTTGCACGCCATCGGGCACTACGTGTTGCAGAACTACAGCCACTATCAGGTGCGATACATCTCGACCGAGACGTTCCTCAACGAGTACGTGGACGGCATTCGAAACAACTCGATCGCCAACTTCAAGCGCCGATACCGCGACATCGACGTGCTCCTCATCGACGACATCCAGTTCATGGAGGGCAAAGAGGGGTTGCAGGAGGAGTTCTTCCACACCTTCAACGCCCTGCACGGGGCCAACAAGCAGATCGTCATCTCCTCCGACCGCGTGCCCGACGCCATCCCCAACCTCGAGGAACGCCTCATCGGTCGTTTCCGTTGGGGCCTGATCACCGACGTCCAACCGCCGGACCTGGAAACCCGTCTGGCGATCCTGCGCAACAAGACCGAACGTGAGGGAACACTCGTACCCGCGGACGTTCTGAACTTCATCGCCTCCCGGGTGACCAGCAACATCCGCGAACTCGAGGGAGCTCTCATCCGCGTCAGTGCCTACGCCGCGTTGAACCGCGTCGACATGACCATCGCCCAGGCCGAGCGATTGCTCGAGGATCTGCTCCCGGACTCGGCACCCAAGCACCGCACCGACGAGGAGTTGCTGGCCGAGATCGCCCGATTGCTCGGACACAGCGTCGAGGCCCTGAAGGGCAAGAGTCGCCAACGACCCTTGGTGGCCGCCCGTCAGGAGGCCATGTACGTCTTCCGTGAACTCACCGACCTGTCGTATCCCGCCATCGCGCGCCTCTTCGGCGGCCGGGATCACACCACGGTCATCCACGCGGTCGAGAAGATCCAGCGGCTCATGATGGAGCGCACCCAGACTTTCGATCAGGTGACCATGTTGGTCAAGACGTTGAAGTTGGACTGATGAGCCTCGTGTGGACATCGTGTGCGCATCGTGTTGACGCGCCTGTGCACGGACCGGTGTTTTCCACCGACACACCCGGGTGTCACCATGGAGCTGTGGGTTCCTGTGCACAAACCGACACACCTCGATCCGTGCTCTACGCTGGAACAACGGGCCGCCGTCCACAATCCACAGCGCTTATTACTAGAACTATCTTGAAGCATCTCCGAACGATGACAACAATCACCCGAGCCCATTCAGCCCAAGGAGTCCTGTCGTGAAGTTTCGTTGCGAACGCGAAGTCCTGAACGAAGCCTTCACCGCGGCCAGTCGAGCGGCGAGCAACCGGGGGACCAATCCCACGCTGTCGTGCCTGCGACTGGTCCTGGCCGGAGACTCGTTGCGAGTCACCGGAACCGACGGCGACCTCACCATCGATTCGTCCATCACCGTGTCCAACGGCAAGGACGGGGTGGTGTTGGTGCCCGGCAAGTTGGCCGCCGACGTGGTGAAGTCGTTGCCATCGGGCGCGGTCGACATCGAGGTCGTCGACGACAAGGTGGAGATCTCGGCCGGTCGCGTGAACTTCAACGTCCCCATCGGTGCCGGCGACGACTTTCCCAAGTGGTCGGGCACCGTCGGCGAGGGTGCTCCCATGTCGGCTCCCGATTTCGCCGAGGCTCTACGCCAAGTGGTGCGCGCGGCCAGTACCGACGACGCCCGTGGTGTGTACACCGGCGTGTACATGACCGGGGTCGACGGCAAACTTCGCTTGGTCGCCACGGACTCGTACCGCATGGCGATTCGCGACATCGACGCCAGCGTCATCCCCGACGGCAAGAGCGTGGTCGTCCCGGCCCGGGCCCTCAGCGAGTTGTTGCGTCTGCTCGACAAACAAGAGCGCGTGTCGATGAACATCACCGAGAACGACGTCACCTTCGAGGCCGGCAGCGTTCGTTTGGTGACGCGGTTACTCACCGGTTCGTTCGCCGATTACCAGCGGTTGATTCCGCCGAACCTTCCCAACACCCTCACCGTGGCCCGTGAGCCGTTGACCGAGGCCATCCGTCGCGTGAAGTTGGTCGCGCGCGATCCCATCGGAACGCCTTTGCGCATGCAGATCTCCGGTATCGCCGTCACGTTGCGCATGATCACCCCCGACAACGGCGAGGCCACCGAACAACTCGACGCCAACCACGTGGGCAACGACATCGAGATCCGTTTCAACAACGAATTGCTCACCCAGGGCCTCGAGGCCTGTGGCACCGACGAGGTGACCATTCAGACCAGCGAGCCCGGCAAACTCGCCGTCATCAAGGGTGCGGGCCAAACGAACTTCACGTATCTGTTGATGCCCCTCAAGTCGTGATGATCGTCGAGCAACTGCAGCTCGTCGATTTCCGCAACTACACCGCCGCCACGTTCGATCTCACCCCCGGCGTGACGGCCGTGGTGGGACGCAACGCCCAAGGCAAGACCAACGTGGCCGAGGCGATGGCCTTCCTCGCCACGCTCGACAGCTTCCGGCAGAGTCCAACCGTGGCCCTCGTGCGCGAAGGCGCCGAGTTCGCCACCATTCGCGCCACCGTGCGGCACACCGACGGGCGCGAGATGCTCGTCGAGGTGCAGATCCAACGACAGGGTCGCGTGAACGTGCAAGTGAATCGGCAACGTCTGGCGCGCACCCGTGATCTGCTGGGAGTGTTGCGGGTGACGGTGTTCTCTCCCGACGATCTCGAGTTGGTGAAGGGCGCCCCCGGTGAACGTCGCCGGTTTCTGGACGACACGCTGGCCTCGTTGGCACTGAAGAACGATGCCCGACGTCTCGAGTTGGATCGCATCGTCAAACAGCGCAACACCTTGTTGCGACAAGCCGGAGGGCGACTGTCCGACGACGTGGCGTACACCCTCGACGTGTGGGATCAGAAGTTCGCCGAGGTGGGCGACCAGATGGGTCACGAACGGGCCACCCTGGTGGCGCGGATGCAACCCGTGGTCGAAGAGGCCTACCAACGGCTCGCCGGAGCACCGATGGCGGTGTCGTTGGTGTACGAGCCGTCGTGGCGTCGCACGGGATTGGCCGCGGCCTTGGCGGCGGCGCGCACCGACGATGTCCGCCGCGGGGTGTCCACGGTCGGACCCCATCGGGACGACGTGGACTTCCATCTGGGGTCCTTGCCCGCCCGAACCCACGCCAGCCAGGGGGAAATGCGCTGCTTGGCCCTGTCGTTGCGGCTGGCGTCGCACCAGTTGGTGGCCCGGGAGACCGGCATGACACCGTTGTTGGTGCTCGACGACGTCCTGAGCGAATTGGATCCCGACCGCTGCACCGCCCTGTTGGGGCACCTGCCCGCCGGCCAGGTGGTCATCACCACCGCCAGCCTGTTGCCCCCGGCTGCCCGCCCGGACCGGGTGCTGCGCATCGAGGGCGGGGCCATGGTCCCCGACGGTGACGCATGAGCACCGATCCCCGCCCCCTGTCGGCAGGCATCGAACGGCTCCTGCGCTCCCTGCGTCAGGGTGATCGCGAGACCACCGTGACCGTTTTTTCCCGGTGGTCGGAGTTGGTGGGGGAGCCCGTGGCCCAACACGTGAAGCCCCTCAAACTGGACGCCGGCGTCTTGGTGGTTCAGGTGGACGACCCGGCCTGGGCCACCCAGATGAAGTTCCTCGAGAGCGACCTGTTACGGCGCCTCACCGAGGCCGGTGCCGGACCGGTCGAACGGCTCGAAATTCGGGTCCGTCGACGACGCTGAAAATCGGCGTTTTCCCAGCATAAATGGGATGAATTGCCACGTCCGAGACACACCCAGCGACTAAGGTTTTTGCTGTCGTGTCACGTCGGTTCGTGGCCCACTCACCCACCCACGCACCCACCTGCCACACGCTCGTTCAACAGAGGAATCCGTGTCCACCAAGAGCTCCACCACCGCCACCGCCGATTACGGCGCCAAAGACATCCAAGTACTCGAAGGACTCGATCCGGTCCGCAAGCGCCCAGGCATGTACATCGGCTCCACCGGTCTTGCCGGGCTCCACCACCTGATCTGGGAAGTCGTCGACAACGCGGTCGACGAGGCCATGGCCGGCCATTGCGATCGCATCGGGGTCACCCTGCTCGCCGACGGATCGTGTCGAGTCGACGACAACGGCCGCGGCATCCCGGTCGACCCGTACCCGTCCGGTCCCCACAAGGGCAAAAGTGCCGCCGAGGTGGTGCTCACCGTGTTGCACGCCGGCGGAAAGTTCGGTGGCGAGGGCTACAAGGTGTCGGGCGGATTGCACGGCGTGGGTGTCTCGGTGGTCAACGCGCTGTCCAAGCGGGTGCACTTGCAGATCGACCGCGGTGGCAAGCGCCACGAAATGGAGTTCGTCGACGGCGGCAAGCCCACCGGAAAGATTTCGGTGGTCGGAGATACTCCGGCGCGGGGCCGCAAGAACGGAACCTCGGTCACGTTCCTGCCCGATCCCACCATCTTCGCGTCCGAGGGCACCGAGTTCGTGGCCCGCACCGTGCTCGAGCGCTTGCAGACCATGGCGTTCCTCAACCGTGGACTCGAGATCGTCTTCAAGGACGAGCGACCCGGCAAGGAGCAGGAGGTCACCTTCCAGTACAAGGGCGGCATCGTCGACTTCGTGAAGCACCTCAACCAGTCCAAGGAGGCCCTGTTCAGCAAGGTCGCCCACTACGAGGACGAGGACGAGGGCCAGATGCTCGACATCGCCCTGCAGTGGAACACCGGTTACCACGAAGGAATCCACGGGTACGCCAACGGCATCAGCACCATCGAGGGCGGTATGCACGTCGAGGGCTTCAAGACTGCCCTCACCAGCGTGGTCAACAAGTACGCCAAGAACCGCGGGTTGCTCAAGGAGAAAGACGACAACCTGCTGGGCGAGGACATCCGCGAGGGAATCACCGCCATCATCTCGGTGAAGCTCTCCGAGCCCCAGTTCGAGGGCCAGACCAAGGCCAAGTTGGGCAACGTCTCGATGCGCTCGTTCGTGCAGAAGGTGACCAACGAACGGCTGGCCGAATGGTTGGACGAGAATCCCACTGAAGCCAACAAGATCGTGAAGAAGGCGCAGGCCGCCGCCCAGGCGCGCGTGGCCGCCAAGAACGCCCGCAACGCGGTGCGCCGCAAGACCGCTCTGGCCGGCGCCGGTATGCCCGACAAGTTGAAGGACTGCACCAGCGGCAATCCCGACGAGAGCGAGATCTTCATCGTCGAAGGCGACTCCGCCGGCGGCACCGCGCTCGACGCGCGCGACCCGCGCACGCAGGCCATCCTTCCCATCCGCGGCAAGATCCTGAACGTCGAACGCGCCCGTCTCGACAAGATGCTGAAGAACAACGAAGTCACCGCACTGGTCACGGCCATCGGCGGCGGAGTGGGCGACGAGTTCGACGCAGCCAAGGCCCGCTATCACAAGATCATCATCCTCGCCGACGCCGACGTCGACGGCAGTCACATCCGCACCCTGTTGTTGACCTTCTTCTTCCGACAGATGCGCCCGTTGGTGGAGGCCGGGTACGTGTACATCGCGCAACCGCCGCTGTACTCCACCGAGATCGGCAAGGAAAAGATCTATCTCAAGGACGACCTGGCCAAGAACCGGTTCCTCGAGGAGCATCCGAACCACAAGAAGGAGTTCCAGCGCCTGAAGGGTCTGGGCGAAATGGACTGGGAGGAATTGCGCAGCACCACCATGTCCGACGCCACGCGAACCCTGTTGCAGGTGACGGTCGAAGAAGCGGCCTTGGCCGATGAGGTGATGGGTGTGCTCATGGGCGATGACGTCGAGAGCCGCAAACACTTCATCCAGACCAATGCCAAAGACGTGAGGTTCCTCGATATCTGATGGCCAGCAAGAAGACACCCCCGCCCACACCCGACGAAGGCTCGACCCCCGACGAACCCGTCATTCCCGTGCAGCCCGTCGCGCTCCAGGACGAGATGGAGCGTTCGTTCCTCGACTACGCGATGTCGGTCATCATGGCGCGCGCGTTGCCCGACGTCCGCGACGGACTGAAGCCGGTGCACCGCCGCATCATCTGGGACATGGATGAACAGGGCTTCCGTCCCGATCGTCCGTTCGTGAAGTCCGCCCGCGTGAGCGGCGACACCATGGCCAAGTACCACCCTCACGGTGACAGCGCCATTTACGACGCCCTCGTGCGAATGGCCCAGCCGTTCTCGTTGCGCCATCCCCTCATCGACTTCCACGGCAACTACGGATCACCCGACTTCGGTCCGGCGGCCAGTCGATACACCGAATGCCGTCTGCATCCCTTGGCCATGCACTTGTTGGCCGACATCGACGAGAACACCGTCGACATGGTCGCCACCTACGACGGCTCGCGTGAGGAACCCACCGTTCTGCCCTCGCGCTTCCCGAACCTCTTGGTGAACGGAAGCCAGGGCATCGCCGTGGGAATGGCCACCAACATTCCCCCGCACAACCTGGGCGAGGTCATCGACGCGTGCGTGCACGTGTTGGCCAACCCCGAGGCGTCGAACGACGACGTGATGGGCATCGTGAAGGGTCCCGACTTCCCGACTGGTGGAGTCATCCTCGGCCGGTCCGGCATCAACGACGCCTATCGCACGGGTCGCGGCAGCATCAAGATGCGCGCCACGGCCGCCATCGAGGAGACCAAGCGCGGCGGCATGCAGATCGTCGTCACCGAGTTGCCGTATCAGACCAGCTGCTCGGCCATCGCCGGTCGTATCCAGGAGCTGGTGGACAACGGCGAACTCGACGGAATCGCCGACGTGAACGACGGGTCCTCCGGTGGCAAGACCAACCTCACCATCACCCTGAAGCGTGACGCCAACGCCAACGTGGTGCTGAACAACCTGTACAAGCAGACGCAATTGCAGACCAGCTTCGGCGTGAACATGGTGGCTCTCGTCGACGGGGTTCCGCGACAGTTGACCCTGATCGACGCCATCAACGGCTACATCCGCCATCAGATCGAGGTGCTCACCCGACGCACCGAGTTCCGTCTCGACAAGGCGCAACGTCGACTGCACCTGCTCGAGGGTCGCATCAAGGCCCTCAACGTGATCGACGCCATCATCAAGTTGATCCGCGAGAGCGAGGACGCCGGTGCGGCCAAAGCCGCGTTGATGGCCAAGCCCTACGAGTTCAGCGAAGTCCAGGCCATCGACATCCTCGACATGCAGTTGCGCCAACTCACGCGTCTGTCGCGCATCGACCTCGAGGCCGAGATCGCCCAGTTGAACGAGAAGATCGCCGAGTTCCAGTCCATCCTGGCCGACGACAAGAAATTGCGCGGCGTGATCACCGAGGAGATGCTGGAGATCAAGAACGAGTTCGCCACCCCGCGCGTGTGCCCCATCACGTTCGAGGCCGGCGAGATGAGCCTCGAGGATCTGGTGGACGACACCGAACTGGTGGTCCTCATGACCGAGGCCCAGTACGTGAAGTCCGTGGCCGCCAGCAACTTCCGCAACCAACAGCGTGGAGGCAAGGGAGTCTCGGGTGCCAGGTTGAAGAGCGAGGACGTGGTGAAGCACGTCATCTTCACCTCCGCCCACGCCTATCTGCTGTTCTTCTCCAACCGTGGACGCGTGTATCGACTGCGGGCCCACGATCTTCCCGAACGCGAACGGGCCGCCAAGGGTGTGCCCATCGTCAACCTGCTTCCGTTGCAGATCGGCGAGACGATCGAAGCCATCATCGACACCCGGTCCTTCGACGCGGAACGGTTCCTGTTCTTCACCACCCGCGACGGTGTGGTGAAGAAGACGTCGTTCGACGAATACGACAACGGACGTCGTGACGGTTTGATCGCCCTCAATCTGCGCGAGGGTGACGAATTGATGAGGGTCATCGTCACCAGCGGCAACGACGACATCTTCATGGTCAGCAAGTCCGGCATGACCATCCGCTTCTCCGAGACCGAGGTGCGGGCCATGGGTCGCGCCGCGGCCGGTGTGCGCGGCATGAAGTTGCGCCCCGGCGACGAGGTGGTGTCGGCCGACCTGGCGCGAGACGACGCCGCCATCTTGATGGTCACCGAGGCCGGTTACGGCAAGCGCACGCAACTCGACAAGTTCCGTCGTCAATCCCGCGGTGGGATCGGAGTGCGCGGAATCCAGGTGCGCGAGAAGAAGGGGTACGTGGTGGCGGCCTTCATGGCCGGCATCGATGACGAGATCGTGGCCGTTTCCTCCGGAGGCACCACCATTCGCACCGACGTCCGCACCATCTCGTCCCAGGGCCGAGCGGCCTCGGGCGTGAAGGTGATGACGGTGGAGCCCGGACAGCAAGTCACGTCGGTGGCGCTGATCCTGGCATCCGACGACGAGTGATCCTGGCGACATCGTTGGTGGTCGTCGTGTCGGCGACCACCATGGCGGGTTTGGTGATGGTGAGCGATCACGACGTGTCTCGTCGACACGGTCAGGCGGTGGCCGATGCGGTGGCGTTGGCGGGAGCGACGTCCGGCACGCAGGCCGCGTCCGAAATCGCGAGTCGTCACGGGGCTCGTCTGATATCGATGACATGGTCGGTCGGGGAGTACGGCCGTCGGTTGATCGTCGAGATCTCCGATGACGGACGAGTGTTCCGTTCCGATGTGGCCACCGATTGACGCGACACCGAGAGCCCCCGACGGTGTTCTACGCTGACACCGTGGGAACCGACGACCTTCGACCCGACGGGGACGACCGTCGTCGTGACGATCCCTTCTTCATCGTCCCGGCCGTCCTTCCCGAGGACGAAGCCCCACGAGCCACCGAGCCGATTCCCACCACGCGTCCGAGCCGAACCACGGTGGCGGCCCCTGACACCGATCGGTCACCCGAGTCGGCACTGAGGGAGAAAACCCCGACGCGGGCGGTGGTGTTCGAACGGCGCCCGGTACGGCGCACGACGCGCATCATCCGCCACGTCGACGCGTGGAGCGTGTTCAAGGTGGCACTGGTGTTCCACTTCGTGCTGTACCTCACCTTGTTGCTGGCCGGCGTCCTGCTGTGGAACGTGGCCAATGCCACCGGCACCGTGGACAACGTGGAACGGTTCCTCGAGAGCTTCGGCTGGGAGTCGTTCGAATTCAAGGGCGGCGAACTGTTCCATCAGGCGTGGGTGCTCGGCCTCTTCCTCGTGGTGGGCCTGACCGGCTTGGCGGTGCTGATGGTGACCACCTTCAACCTCATCACCGACCTGGTGGGCGGGATCCGGGTGACCGTGCTGGAGGAGAAACCCGATTCGGCCCCGAAGAAGCCCCGGGCCCGCGGTTGAGGGTTCGCGGCACCCGCCGATAGGGTGACCAACCGCTGGGGCTATAGCTCAGTCGGTTAGAGCGCATCCCTGATAAGGATGAGGTCACAAGTTCGATTCTTGTTAGCCCCACCAACCAGCCCGCCGATCACTTGTCGGCGATCACCGGCTCTCGCAGGTGTAACGGCTCCACGGGCTTCTTCTTTTTCCGGGCGCCGATGTTGAGCACCTCGACGAACACCGAGAACGTCATGGCGGCGTAGATGTACCCCTTGGGAATCTTCTGTCCGAAACCCTCGGCGATGAGGGTGGTGCCGATGAGCAAGAGGAATGCCAGCGCCAACATCTTCACCGACGGATGCGCGTTGACGAAGGTGTAGATGGCCTTGGAGGCCAGGAGCATGATGAACACCGCGGTGACGATGGCGATGACCATCACCCACACATAGGTGGTCATTCCCACGGCGGTGATGACCGAGTCGATGGAGAACACCAGGTCGAGCAACATCACCTGAGCGATCACGGCGGCCACGGTGGGAGCGACCTTGGCCGAGGTCTCGCCTTCGTCACCCTCCAGTTTGTGATGGATCTCCTTGGTGGCTTTGTAGATCAGGAACAGGCCACCGGCCAGCAGGATCAATTCCTTCCCGCTGAATCCGACCGACCCGATGGCGAACAGGTTCGCTTCGAGGGTGATCACCCACCCGACGGCGAGCAAGAGCAACACCCGCATGCCGCCGGCGGCCAGAAGCCCGATCTTGCGGGCCTTGTCCTGCTCCTCGGGAGGCAACTTCGAGGCCAGGATCGAGATGAAGACGACGTTGTCGACGCCGAGGACGATCTCGAGGGTGAGCAACGCGGCCAGGGCACTCCATGCGGTGGGGTCGGAGATCCAATCCATGGAGGAGAACCTAGGTGGTGGGTGGTGGACGACTGGTGACACTGGACAACACCGACCGCGTCCCGTACTGTAAATCGTTATGTTGCGTGTTGAGCATCGTTGGGTGAGCGTCCTCCTACTGGGCGCGATGTTCGTGGCCGCTTGTGGCTCCGATGACGGGTCTCTCGATGAGGAGCCGGGGATCACGGTGGAGGACGAGTCGGTCGACTCGACGTCCGCCACCGAGGTGACATCGACTGTCGACGTCCCCGACGGAGGTGTTTCCCCGTCCCCAACCCCGACCACGACGGCCAAGACCGCCACCGGCACGATCGTCACGACGGCCACAACCACACTTCCGACCTCGAATCCGTCGAGCGGGGTGTCGGATTCGACGGGTCCGTCGGTGTCGGTGTCGAGTGTGTCGCCGTCGACGGTGACGTTGGGTGGGACGGTGTCGGTGTCGTTCTCGGTGGTGGATTCTGGTGGGATTTCGTTCGTCACGACGTTTTGGCGGTCGTCGGCGGGTAATCAGGTGAATGCGTGTCCGAATGGTTCGGGAATGACGCGGGTGAGTGGGTCGTCGACGAATGCGCAGTATCAGACGCAGTGCACGTTGTCGGCTTCGGGTCTTCCGTCGGGGACGTACACGGTCTCGATTTTGGCCGAGGACGAAGCAGGCAACCGCACGACGGAATCGTCGTCGTTCACGGTGACCGGCGGGGTGTCGGATTCGACGGGTCCGTCGGTGTCGGTGTCGAGTGTGTCGCCGTCGACGGTGACGTTGGGTGGGACGGTGTCGGTGTCGTTCTCGGTGGTGGATTCTGGTGGGATTTCGTTCGTCACGACGTTTTGGCGGTCGTCGGCGGGTAATCAGGTGAATGCGTGTCCGAATGGTTCGGGAATGACGCGGGTGAGTGGGTCGTCGACGAATGCGCAGTATCAGACGCAGTGCACGTTGTCGGCTTCGGGTCTTCCGTCGGGGACGTACACGGTCTCGATTTTGGCCGAGGACGAAGCAGGCAACCGCACCACGGTCGACGCCAACTTCATGTTCTTCAACGTCGTCTGACCGCGGTTGTCGCCGCGACCCGTCAAGTTAGATTGGCGGGCATGAAGATGCTCCGCCGAGCCATCGCGGCCATCACGCTCACGGGTATCGCCGCCGCCGTTCTGCGCATCCGGGGCAAGGGTGGTGTCCCTCCCGAACGCGGTGGCTGGCGCGAGCTCACCCGCCCTCCGTCGTGAACGGCTCGTCCGTCGCGGTGGTGGGACTCGGCGTCGTCGGGGCCCGAGTCGCTCGACAACTCACGTCGTCGTCGGTGTCCGTTCTCGTGCACGATCGTCGTGCCGACCTTCAGAACGTCACGGCCAAAGCCTTGAAGGCCCGTGCGATCGACAGCGCGATCGACCTTCGACCGGGCGAAACCTCGGTGGTGGTGTTGGCCACTCCCGCGGGCCAGAGTTCCCTCACGCGCCGACTCGTCGAGCGGGGCGTCAGTGTGGTGTGCACCAGTGACGACGTGGAGGACGTCCGCGCATTAATGGAACTGGATCTCCTGGCGCGCAACAACGGCGTGTCCGTGGTGGTCGGCGCGGCGGCCAGCCCCGGACTGTCCGGTCTCCTGGTCGCCGAGTTGTCGGGTCGGGTCGACGTGGTGGACGAGATCCACGTCGGAGTCCACGGAACCGGTGGTCCGTCCTGTGCCCGCCAACACCATCGTGCGTTGGCCGGCGAGGCACCCGGATGGCACGACGGCGAATGGATCACTCGCCCCGGCGGAAGCGGACGTGAGCTTCTGTGGTTTCCCGAGCCCATCGGTGGCCGGGACTGCTATCGCGCCGAACTCGCCGATCCCCTCACCTTGCGACGGGCGTTTCCGTCGGCGGCGCGCATCAGCGCGCGCATGTCGGCCACGCGGCGGGACCGACTCACCGCCCGACTGCCGATGATGTCGCCGCCGCACGCCGAGGGTGGCCTCGGTGGAGTTCGGGTGGAGATCCGCGGCTCGCGGAGCGGTGAGCGTCGCACCGAGGTGGCCGGCGCCGCCGAGCGCACCGGCATCATCGCGGCGGCGGTGGCCAGTGCCGCGGCCATGGCCGTGACCACATCGTCGGTCGACACGGGCGTGGTGGTGCTGGGATCGAGCGACGTTCCCAACGGTGCGATTCTCGACGACGTCGTCAAGCGGGGGATCACGGTCTTCGAGTACGTCGGGTCGGGGGCCTGAGATGGCCGCGATCGACGTTCACGACATCGCCCAACGGCGATTGGCCGCGGTGGACCAGCGGTATTCCGAGGGACGACGCCGACTCGTCGAGGTGTTGAGTCGCTCGGCCCACCCGATGATCGCCAACGAGATCGTCGAGGCGGCGAGGGATCTGCCCCAGAGCAGCGTGTACCGCAACCTCTCCGTGCTGGAGTCGGCGGGCGTGGTGGTCAAGGTGTTGACCAACGGTGACCGAGCGGCCTTCGAGTTGGCCGAGGAGATGAAAGGCCATCATCACCATCTGGTCTGTGTCTCGTGCGGTCAGGTGCTCGACATCGCCATCCCCGAGAAGGTGGAACGGTTGCTCGACGAAGGGCTGGCCCCCACCGTGGCCGATGCCGGGTTCGTGTTGACGGGCCACCGCCTGGACCTGCTCGGTCGCTGTGCCGGTTGTCGGTGACGCCACCGCTGGTCGGTCGGTGTAACTTCGTCCGACAGGAGGACACATGTCCGCATCGCGAGTGATTCCCAGTAGCCACACCGGAAGCCTTCCCCGGCCCGACGACCTGATCCGGTTGATGTTCGCCGTGAACGACGGCATTCCGGTCGACCGCGAGGCCCTCGACGCCGAGATCGTCCGGTCGATTGACTCCGTCGTGAAGCGTCAGGTGGAGGCCGGCGTCACCGTCATCAACGACGGCGAGATGTCGAAGCCCTCATACGCCACCTACGTGAAGGACCGACTCTCGGGCTTCAACGGCCAGTCGGTCCAGAACTACTTCTTCGAAGATCTGCAGGACTTTCCGCGCAGTGCCGAGGCGGTGGCCGGCAACCCCGGCCGTCGCAAGCGCGCCGCTCCGGCGTGCACGGCCGAGATCACCGTGGTCGATCGCGAGGCGGCGGTGCGGGACATGGTGGAGTTGCGCAAGGCGGCCACCGCTCACGGCCACGATCAGATCTTCACCAGCGCCGCGTCGCCCGGCGTGATCTCGGTGTTCTTCAACAACGAGCATTACGCGACGCGCGAGGAGTACGTCTTCGCCATCGCCGAGGCCATGCGCTTCGAGTACGAGGCGATCGCGGCCGCCGGTGCGGTGGTGCAACTCGACTGCCCGGATCTCGCGATGGGACGCCACAGTGCCTACGCCCACATGGATCTGGCGGAGTACCGCCGCACGATCGAAGTGAACATCGAGGCCCTCAACCACGCGGTGCGCAACATTCCGAGCGAACAACTCCGCATGCACCTGTGCTGGGGAAACTACGCCGGACCGCACCATCACGACGTTCCCATCAACGACTTCATCGACATCGTGTGGACGGCCAAGCCGCAGACCGTCCTGTTCGAAGGGGCCAATCCCCGGCACGCCCACGAGTGGCAGGCCCTGAAAGAGAGTGGAGTCCCGAGCCACAAGTTCATCTGTCCGGGAGTGATCGAGCCGCAGAGCAACTACATCGAACACCCCGAGTTGGTCGCACAGCGACTGGAACGGTGGGCCGAGATCGTCGACCCCGAGCGATTGATGGCCGGCGTCGACTGCGGATTCTCGGTGCACGTGGGCACCACGACGATCGACCCCGACGTGGCCTTTGCCAAGTTGGCCGCGCTGTCGCAGGGGTGCGAGATCGCCGGGCGACGTCTCTTCGCCTGAGGCGTCCCTTCGCGACGGGAGTCCGGAAAAGACGAAGGCCCGGCCACCTCGCGGCGGCCGGGCCCTCGTTCGAGGTGGGCTGGTTCAGCTCTCGTCTTTGGGCTGGTACAGCAGACCGATCACGGCTCCGTAGATCAGGTGCCACAGCAACACGCCGGCCGGCAACTTCCAGCCGTCGGGGCCGCTGAAGCAGAAGAGTCCGTAACCCTGCTTGGGGGCGTAGGCGTAGGGGACGAGGACACCCATGCTGATGATCGTCATGACGACGCCATAGATGAGGCCCTTGGCCACGTGGCCCTTCACCGGGATCTGCTTGTGGGCGATGACTCCGAACAGGATCGCGAAGATCACGCCGTTCACGAAGTGAATCGACTGTCCGGCCCAGTACTGCGAGACGGGGCTACCCCAGGTGTCGGCTCCGCCGACGAGGGCTCCGTTGAAAGCCGGCCAGGGAAGCCGGGGCAGGCCGATGGCCTGGAAGCAGTACCCGAAGTAGGTACCGAGTTGGGTGGCGATGACACCGATCAGGGCCAGGCTCCCGACCGGATGCTCGGCCACCCATTTGTGCCAGCGCTGTGAGGCGCTGGGCGCCAGTGAATTGCTCATGGTTGTAACCCCCAGGGGACACGGGCTGGTTGCCCGACTGGCGGACAACGTACCGAAAGGCGGACATGGGGGTGGTGGATATCGGTGTGGGCGTCTCAGTGGGTGGGGGGTTGGTAGTCGATGTTCCGGTCGACGTTCATGTAGATGTCCACGCCGATCGGATGGGTCTGTTCCTCCACCAGGTGACCGAGGATTCCGGCGCATCGGGCCAGCAAGGCCACCCCGCGCATGACGCCGAGAGGCAGGTCCAGGTCGGCCAGAACGGCCCCACAGACCCCGGCCCCGTTGAGGGGCAGGTGCTTGCCCAGGATCTCCGAATGCACCCGGCCGATGGCCTCGAACAAGGCCAGATGCGGTCCGAACGTGCCGTTCTCCCGGGCCAGGGCCATCAGTACCGGGGTGCGGGGATCGCCCTGCTTGTGCACCGGGTGGCCGAGCCCGGGCACGAACTTGCCCTTTTCCCGCTGGAGGCGAACCGAGTCCCGAGCCACGTCGTCCCATCCCTGTGCAGAGGTGGGCGGCTCACCGATGCGCGTCAGTTCGTTGTCGAGGAACAGCGCACAATCCTCGGTGACCCCGAGGAACCGCGAACCACCACCGAGGAGTCCCGCGGCCAGGGCACCTTGCAGTGAGTCGGGAGCGCTGGCGTAGGTGAGTCGCGCGGCGATCGCCGTCGGGGTGAAGCCGTGGTCGGCCAGAGCGGTGAGCACCGCCTCGAACATGACCAGTTGACCCGGGGTCGGACGGGTCTTGGCGATGAGGTAGTACGCCAGCTCACCGAAGGAGATCTTGCCGAGCAGCTCGCTGGCGAGATCGTGTCCGAGCAGCGTGATCCTGTCGGCGTCACTCGTGCCGAGTCCGGTGCGATAGGTGGGGGTCATGTCACTCCAATCCCGAGATCCAGGTGCGGATCTCGTCCGAATGTTCTCCCAACAGCGGCGGCGGCAGTCGGTACTCCAGCTCGCCGTCGCTGAAGGTGATGGGGTTGCGCACCAGGGTGACCTCGCGATCACCCTCACCCACGGTCACGCGCGGTCGCAAACCGAGCCGTTCGGCCAACTCCACGCCGTCGCCGATGGAGTTGATCGGACCGCACGGCACACCGACCTTGTTCAGGGCCACGAACAGGTCGTCCGACATCCATTCGCGCAACTTCTCCACCAGGATCGGCCGCAATTCCTCGCGGTTCTTCGTGCGGTCGGCGTTGATGGTGAACCGCGGGTCGTCGGCCACGTGCTCGATGCCCAACACCTGGCACAGCGAACGGAACTGCTTGTCGTTGCCGGCGGTGATGATGAGGTCGCGGTCCTTGGTGGGAAGCGCCTCGTACGGGAACAGGCTCGGATGGGCGTTGCCCATGCGGAACGGCACCACACCGGCCGCGGTGTACGCGGCGGTCTGGTTCACGAGACCCGACATGGCCGTGGCGAGAAGGTTCACCTCGACGTGTTGGCCTCGTCCGGTGTTGTGGCGGTTGTTGAGGGCCGCCAACACCCCGATGAGCCCGTGCAGCCCGGTCATCACGTCGAACACCGAGATACCGGCACGGAACGGCGGACCGTCGGGCTCGCCGGTGAGGCTCATCAGGCCCGAGACGGCCTGGACGATCAGGTCGTAGCCGGGAAGCGACGCACCTCCCGCGGTACCGAAGCCGCTGATCGAGAGGTAGATGAGAGAGGGATTGTCGACGCTCACCGACTCGTAGTCGAGGCCGAACTTCTTCAGTGAGCCCACCTTGAAGTTCTCGAGGCAGATGTCGGCCCGGGACACCAGTTTCTTCACCAGGGCCAGGTCGTCGGGATCACCGAAGTCGAGCACGATCGACTTCTTGTTGCGGTTGATCGACATGTAATAGGTGGAGACGTCACCCTTCACGGGTGGCATCCAGGTTCGCGTGTCATCACCGAGCGAACTCTCGACCTTGATCACCGTGGCCCCCATGTCGGCGAGGAGCATGGAGCAATAGGGGCCGGCCAGCACCCGGGAGAGGTCGGCCACGAGCAGTCCGTCGAGGGGTTTGGCTGAATTCATGGGGTGCATCCTTCGGGTTCGGTCGAATCTGTGACAATGAGGGCCATGAGCGACGACCGTGATTTCGTGGAGGCCCTGGCGCGCGGACTGGACGTCATCACGGCCTTCTCGACGTCGCACATGTCGATGACGGTCAGTGAGGTGGCCGCCGCCACCTCGTTGGCGCGCCCCACCGCGCGCCGTTTGCTGTTGACGTTGGAGACGCTCGGATACGTGCGAGCGATCGACGGCGAGTACGCACTCACACCCAAGGTGTTGCAACTGGGAACGTCGTACGTCGCCGCCCAGGGGATGTGGGACGTGGCCCGACCCCATCTACAGGAACTGGTCCATCTCACACGCGAGTCGAGTTCGATGTCACAGTTGGACGGCAGCGACATCGTGTACACGGCGCGCGTTCCGGTCTCCAAGATCATCGGATTGTCGGTGCAGATCGGAACCCGCTTCCCGGCGGTGGCCACCTCGATGGGACAGGTGTTGTTGGCGGGACTCCCCGACTCCGAACTGGAGAGCGTCTTGCGATTGCCGTCGAACTCGCAGGTGATTCCCCGAGTGCGTCCGTCGCGCAAGGACCTGGCGGCCATCCTGGCCGACGTTCGCAAACGCGGCTGGGCATTGTCCGACGAACAGTTGTCATGGGGGATTCGTTCCATCGCGGCGCCGGTGCAGGACGGGACCGGGCGAACCATCGCCGCGGTCAACGTGACGGTCCATGCCGCGGAGACGTCCATCGCGGTGTTGAAGAAGGAACACTTGCCCCGATTACTCGAGACGGCCCGATCGATCAGCGCCGACTTCGCCCGCGTGGCGACGTTGCCCTCCACCGAACCGCTGCACTGAGTCATCGGACCAACCCCGCGCTCGCCGGGTCCGTGACCACACCGGTGATGGCGTCGCACAGCGCGTCGGGGGCCGAGAAGAACGGTGAATGATCACTTTCGATCTCGACCGACGACTCCACCAGTGCCGCGCGCTGACGCTGTTGGTCGACGTCGACCACCAAGTCGTCGGTGCAGACGACGTAGGTGGTGGGCACCGACATCCACGCCGGGTGATCGATCGGCTCCACGGGAATTCCGCTGCGCATGGGGCGCAGTCTCTCGGTGGCCACCCGCGCCAGGCCCCGCGGACTGCGATTGAACAACAAATCTCCCGCGGCCGGCCGAAGCGTGGAAACACCGCCCGCGTCCTCCACGATGCAGTCACGGAACGCCGGCGTTCCCCAACGATCACTGATGGCCGAGGGCGATTCGTCCGGTCGCGGCAGGCGTGCCGCCACGTGCACGAGGCGATCCGCCCGATGGGCGGCCAACGACGTGGTGATTCCCGAGTAACTGTGGCATACCACCGTCAGGGGACCGTCGGCGACGAGTTCGTCGATGGTGTGGCGCAACACGTCGACGTCGTCGTCGAGGGAGGTGAACGGCAGGTCGAGGGCGTGACATTGCGAACCGCGGCGTTCGAGTCGCTCGATGACGGGCAACCAACACCAACCGGACATGAACGAGCCATGCACGAAGAGGATCCGGGCCGACATCACGATGGGGGAATCGTCGTCAGGGAAGTTGAACGTCAGCGGTAGGTGTTGTTGCTGGTGTGATCACCAGCGAGCCAACGCTTCAGCGTGGCGTGGGCGTCACGACGACGCTCGGCGTTGATCGCCTCGGCCCCCTCGCAATCGGCGGTGAACTCGAGCAACATGCCGTTGGGGTCCTCGGTGTAGAGCGAACGGCAGTAGCCGTGCTCGAGCACGTAGGTGCCGTCGGGCTTCCAGTTGTTGGCCTGCAGACGGGCGAAGATCTCGTTCTGCGTCTCGGAGCTCACGTTGAGCGCGATGTGACGGAACGGCGAGGGAGTGAGGTCCGGATCGAAGAGATCCTGATCGCTCTTGTTGGCGAACTGGAAGAACGCCAACGCACTGCCGTCGGGCATGCCGAAGAAGCAATGGCAGTACACGCGCTCGGCGCCGAACAGTTCGTCGGTCTCCGACCACGTGGCCACCAAGGGGAGGCCGACGAGGTCCTCGTAGAAGGCCCGGGTGGCCTCGAGGTCCTTCGAGAGGTACGCGGTGTGGTGAAGGCGAGTGGGTGATCCGGCCATGGCGGTGTCTCCTTGTGATGTTTCGGTTGTGGTGACTCGAATGACGACACGGGTTTCAGCGGACAGTCGTCCGTTGGACGGTCAATGTACCCGTTGACGTGATCGGATGATCAGCGGAGCCCGCAGTTAGCGGTCGGCCGGGTCGAGTCGTTCCAAGCGGTCGGACAAGGAGGCCACCACTTTGGTGAGCCGGTCGATCTGGTCGCGCAGGTCGTCGACGTCGAGGTGATCCCGTAGATCCTGGGTGGTCACCATGTCGGTCAACGACACCCGGACACTGGCGATCTCGCGGGCCAGGAACTCGGTGTCGGCCTGGGTGCGCTCGGCCACCCGACGATCGACCTCGGCCTGCGCGCGGTCACGGGCCTCCTGGCGGTTCTGGGCCAACAGGATCAAGGGCGCTGCATACGAGGCCTGGAGTGACAGGACCAGGGTGAGCAGAACCAGACCGCGGCCCCACGGGTCGAAGCGCCACGAGTCGGGAACGATCACGTTGTAGGCGATCCAGACGATGATGGTGAAGGACTGCCACACCAGGAACCGCGCCGTGCCCAGCGTGCGGGCGATCGACTCGGAGAACTGACCGAAGGCGTCGTTGTCGTAATGGGCTCCCAGCCGACGTCGTTGACGGGGGATGGCCAGGTCGTCTCGTCTGTTCATGGCGCGCCCCCTTTCCTATCGAGCTGGTGTTTCCTGGCGTCGGCGCTGGCGCCAACCGGCGGGCAACGTGCGATCGAGCACGTCGTCCACGGTGATGGCCCCGAGCAGACGATCAGCCTCGTCGCACACGCCCACGGCGAGCATGTTGTACGAGGCCAAACGCTCGGCGACCTCGCGATCGCTGATGTCGGGCTTGACGGTGGGTTCGTTCTCGAGACAACGACCCAGTTCCATGCTGGGTGGCTCGCGCAGGAGCCGCTGAAAGTGAACCACACCGAGGTACTTGCCGGTGGGTGCTTTGTACGGCGGACGGCAGACGAACACCTGGGCGGCGATCGACACGCCGCGCTCGGGGTCGCGAATCTGGGCCAGGGCCTCGGCGACGGTGGAGTTCGCCCCCAACACGATGATCTCGGGCGTCATCATTCCGCCCGCCGTGCCCTCCTCGTAGGCGAGCAAGCGACGCATCATGGCCGCGTCCTCGTCGTCCATGGCCTCCAGGATGCGCGTGCGTTGTTCGCCGGGCATCTCGGCCAGCAGGTCGGCCAGGTCGTCGACCTCCATCTCGTCGAGCACGTCGAGCAGGCGTTCCAGGTCGAGTCCCTCGATCAGACCCACCTGCTCGGCCTCGGGTAATTCCTCGAGCACGTCGGCCAGACGATCGTCGTCCATGGCCTCGGCCAACTGCCGACGTTGAGCCACGGGGAGCGAACGCACCACGGCGGCCACGTCGGTGGGGTGCATGTCGTGCAGGCGGGCCGCCTCGGCGGCCATCTCGGTGGTGGCGGCGAAGAGGTGGGCGACCTCGCGCCAATCGACCAGTCGGTGACTCGGGCGGCGACGTAGGGCGGTGCGCTTGGCCAGTCGGACCTGGGCCACCTCCCAGCCACCCGAGCGCGAATCGACCCGTTCGCGTAAGGCCACGTCGCTCACGAACTCGTCCCCCACCCGGCGGTCGATGACGTCGCGACCGAGCAACTTCTCCCCCCGCTTGGCCTTGAAGGGGTTGAGGTCGATGTCCCAACTACGCAGACGCGCGCCGTCGGCACCCAGCTCGGCCACCCGACCGGCGTTCACGAAAATACGGCGACGCTGGCTGACCGCGGTGAAGCCCACCACGCGAGGAGTACTACCGGCGTGACCGGGGACGACGACGATGTCCTCGAGGCGACCGATGTTGGCGCCACCGGCGTCGAGCAACGGCAGGCGGGTGATTCGGAATGCGTAGATCAGGTCGCCGGCCATGGTGGCAGGCTACCTAGACGACTTCGACGCGGGTGACCGTGGAAATCCGATCGATCGCGCGGTCGAACGACGCGATTCTGCCAACTCCGGTGGATTCCGCGGTCGCGGCGAGATACGCCTCGACGAAATGGATCGACCCGCGCTGGTAGATCTCGAGCGCCCGCCCGATCACACCCTTGTCGACCACCACCACGTTGGGCATGGCAAGAAGCGACTGCACGATGTCGGCCACGCGCGGCCGGTCGACCTTGAGGGCCCGCTCGAGGACGAAGACGACCTCGGCGACCACCACGTCGGCGAGGAGGAGTTGTGTCGCGTCGCGCAGTAAGGCGGTGGCTCGGGCGCCGAGGTCGGGAGGCGACTGGGTGAGATGGAGCACCACGACGTTCGAGTCGAGGAACGCGATCACTCCGGCGAACGTCCGCCGTGCGCGCGATCGACGATCTCGGACCACGTCCGGTTTCGAAGGTCGGCGGGCATCTCGATGCTCCCCGCCAAATCGAGGAAGCGCTGGGGCCGGATGAGAACGGCATGATCGAGTTCGACGCGAAAGTCGACCACGTCACCCTCCTTGATGTGCAGGGCGTCCCGAAGCGGTTTGGGAAGGGTGATCTGTCCCTTGGACGTGACGGTGGCACTCACCAACATGGGTCGTCTCCTTACTCGAACGCTCGAGTAAGGATACACGGTCGGTGTCAGAGGGTGGCGTCGAATTCAGCCACGCGACGGGCGACCTCGCCGTAGCGATCGAACCGTTCGGGATCACGTCCCGCGTTGTACAGCACCACACGGGCGGCCAGCCCGGTGTACCGGTCGATCAATGCCGAGGCGAGTCCGTCCCACGACGACTCCACGGTGAACACGGCCAGATGTTCGTCGGTGATCTGGGCGGCCATGCCCGCGAAGTCGCCGGCCTTTTGTTTCTCCCGGATACGCGAGGTGGTCCCTTCGAATCCCGCCTCGTCCCAGACGAAGGCGTAGTTCGGAGTCGACCCGTAGAAGCTCAACATGGTGCGGGCGTGCTCGCGCTCGGCGTGGCGCTCGGCGTCGGTGTCGCCGACGATGGTCATCACCGGAACGATGAGATCGATCGCCGACGGATCGCGACCAGCCGATCGGGCACCCTCGGCGACGTTGGGCACCACGTGACGTCGCAGATAGCCGGGCTCCCCGATGGGATGCACGTGAACCCCGTCGGCGACCTCACCGGCCATGCGCAACATCCACGGATTCACCGCGGCCACGTCGACCTTGGGATCCGGCGCGTCGATACGTCCGGGACTCCACTGCGGCGTGATGAAGGAGAGATCGTAGAACTCGCCGTGATGATCGAGCGGGGCTCCGCGGAACGCCGCGAAACACGCCTTCACCGCGAGGATGTAATCGCGCATGCGCGGTCCGGGACGCGAGAACTCCATTCCGTATCGGCGTTCGATGTGGGCCTTCACCTGCGTGCCGAGTCCGAGACGGAACCGACCGCCGCTGGCCTCCTGCAGCTCCCATGCCGTGGAGGCGGTGACGAACGGTGAACGCGGGAAGGCCACCGCCACACCGGTGGACAGTTCCAGACCCGGAGCCGCCAACGCGGCGGCGGCCACGTTGAGATACGCGGTGCGGCCGGCCTCGGTGAACAGCATCCCGGAGTAGCCGGCGTCGAGCGCCCGACGCGCGAGCGGACCGGTTCTGGTCAACGGCTGGGGCGTGATCATCACGTCGACGCGCACGTCTACTTCTCCTGAGGAAGTTGATCCTCGCGAACGCCACCGCCGGGACGGAACGTCGTGGTGCGATCGTCGGACTTCTGCTGCATCTGTTGCATCATCACACCCAACTCCTGGGACGCTCGTTGATCCCCGAGGATCTTCTGCATCACCGCGGCTCCGGCCCCGGCCATGAGTGTCGCCTGGTTGTCGTTGAGGAACTTCTGCGAATCGCGCATACGGGTGGTGGAACCGTTGATCTCGGGAATGACGTAGCGAGCGACGAGATCCCACGAGCGAAGAGTGTTCTCGCGGTTCGCCCAGTCGTGCGCGAAACCGAGCAGCACTCCGAACCCACCGGTGATGTCTTGCAGGTTGCGAATGGCCGCCACCAGATCGTCGGGCGTGCCCACCACGGCACCACCGGACGACATCATGTCCATCAACTCCCACTTGTCTTCGACGTGTTGGGCGCCGGGTCGACCCAGGGTCCAGACGTTGTACTCGTTGTGCCATCGATGCAGTCCGTCCACGGCTTGGCGACGGGCCTCCTCGCGAGTCTCGGCGATGTGGAAACTGAGCAACACCCGCCAGTTGCGTCGGTCGACCGTCTGACCGTGTTTGGCGGCGGATTCCTCGGCGAACGACCATTGCGTGGGCAACGCCGCCAAGCCAGCCGTGCTGTTGGACGCGATCGACAACACACCGCATCCGTACTTCCCGGCCAACTGCATACCCGAGGGCGACAACGTCGAAGCGGTGGCCATCGGGATGCTCTCCTGCACCGGCAACAACTGCAGCTGGGCGTCGCGCAAGGTGAACCAGTCACTCTCGTGGCTGAAGCGATCCTCGCCGCGCAACAGTCGGGTGATCACCCCCATGGCCTCGTCTTGTCGGTCGCGTTGCACCAACGGATCGATACCCAATGTCCACGCGTCGCTCGGAAGCGCGCCGGGCCCGGTGCCGAACATGGCGCGACCCTTGGTCATGTGATCGAGCTGCACGATGCGCTGCGCCACGTTGAAGGGATGGTGATAGGGGAGCGAGACGACGCCGGTTCCGAGACGGATGTTGTGCGTGCGTTGTCCGGCGGCGGCGAGGAACATCTCGGGTGACGCGATCATCTCCCATCCGCTCGAGTGGTGCTCACCGCACCAGAACTCGTCGAAACCGAGACGATCGAGGTGGGCCGCGAAGTCGAGGTCGCTCTGGAATTGGAGCGTGGGATTCTCGCCGACCGGGTGATGCGGGGCGAGGAACGTGCCGAACTGCAGGCGAGTCATGAACTCACAGTACGAGGTAGCCTTCGGGCGTCGACAAGGGGACGTAGCTCAGTTGGCAGAGCACCTGCTTTGCAAGCAGGGGGTCGTGGGTTCGATTCCCATCGTCTCCACCACGTGCGGACGACTGCGGGTCGCACACAGGCACCAACGGCGCCCGTCGGAGTGCCGGTAGACCAATGGTTTACAAACTGCCAGCGTAGACCCCGGAAATTGTCACGAAGTTCACCGCTGTATTCTTGCTTCGCCCAAGTCATACCGAGTATGACTTACTCCGACACCATATGACATAAACCGTATGTCATGAATGGTGCGTTGATGTGGGGGTGGGTCACATGGCGATTGCAGCGTTTCTCTCTGGACGATTCGACTCGAAGCGGAGGCACTACTTCCTCGCCGCCACGGTGCTGGCCACATCCATCGCGGTGGTCTCGTTTCGGACCGGCGACACCGGAAATGCCGTGGGAACCCCCGAGATTCGACAAATCGCGAATACCACCGATGTCAACGACGCTTCCAGCCCCGAAGAGATGGTGATGCTCGGCACCACGATGATCTTCCGCGCTCAACGTCAGGACATCGGATGGGAGTTGTGGTCGATCGACACCACCTCGGCGAACTCGCAACCCGTGTTGATCGCCGACATCAATCCCGACGGGGACTCCTATCCCGCCGGGTTGACGGTGTGGAACGACAAAGTGATCTTCCGCGCAAACGACGGAACCACCGGCAACGAACTCTGGATCACCAATGGAACCTCGGCGGGCACGACCCTGATCAAGGACATCAACGTCGGATCCGGAGGTAGCGATCCGCAGAGCTTCAAGCCCGCGGGCACCAAGGTGTACTTCACGGCGAACGATGGTGCCAGCGGCCACGTCATGTGGGTCACCGACGGCACGGCACAGGGCACGGTGGCGATGGGCGGCATCGAAACGCGCACCCAGTCGTCGAATCCCGGAGCCCTCGTCGAATCGGGTGGCAAGCGTTTCTATGCGGCCGATGACGGGGTCAACGGTCGCGAGATCTGGGTCACGGACGGCACCGACGCCGGAACGCGAATGGTGAAGGACCTGAATCCCGGCGGCGGACAGGGTGCGGAGCAGATCCACGGAGCGATCGCGGGCGGAGTGGTGTTCCGCGGCTACACCTCCACCACCGGCTGGGAACTCTTCTTCACCGACGGCACCCTGGCGGGGACCGTCCTGCTCAAGGACATCGTCGCGGGAAGTTCCGACAGTGGCGTCGATCTGATCACCATGGCGGCCGGGAAGATGTTCTTCCGCGCGTCCGACGTTCAGTGTTGCAATCCCCTCACGCCGGGCAAGACCGGATACGAGCTGTACGTCACCGACGGAACGTCCGCGGGCACGATGCGTCTCACCGACGCCACACCGAACAATCCGACCAACAACTGTTGGTGGTGTTACGTACCGCAGGAGATCAGGGTTCTGGACAACGGTGTGGTGGCCCGGTTCAACACGGAAAGCGCCGATGTCTGGTATCGATCCAACGGCACCCTCGCCGGAACGGCGAACCTCGACCTCGACCCCGACGACATGATCAACGTGTCGTCCCTGACTGTGACGGGTGGTCGGGCCTTCTATTCGGGAGGTTCGTTCGCCACGGGCGCCGAGCCGTGGTACACCGACGGAAGTCCGGCCGGAACCGTCTCCATGGGTGACCTGAACCCCGCCACGCAATCCTCGGGAGCCAGCGAGTTCGTGATGTTCGGTTCACCGAGTCGGGTGGCGTTCCGCGCCAACGACGGCATCCACGGTGACGAGTTGTGGGTCACCGATCTCACCACCGCGGGCACCCGCATGGTGAAGGACATCAACACGACACAGGCGAATGGGTCCAACAGCTCCCCGAGCAGCATCACCCGCGCCGGCAACAAGATCTACTTCCGGGCGTATTCCCCGGCGACCGGTTGGGAGTTGTGGTCGAGCGACGGAACCGAGGCCGGGACCACCATGATCGAGTTGGCGACCGGGACGGCCGACGCATCGGTCGACCAGATGCACGGTCTCGGCAACGGGTCGCTCGTCTTCCGCTACAACGACGGTTCGACGGGACACGAGCCGTGGACCACCAATGGAACGGTTGCCGGTACCCGAAGCTTGGGAGATTTCAATCCGACGGGGAACACCGAGATCCGCTCGGCGGCCAAGGTCGGTGACAACTATCTGATCATCGCCCACACCGGGGATTACTGGTCACTCTGGAAGACCGACGGCACGCAGTCGACACCGACCCGATTGACGGGACGTTGCGAGAACCAGGGTGATCCCGACGTTCAGGATCTGCGCCCGTTGGCCAACGGCGTTCTCGTGCGATTGAACGACTGCGTTTACGGACACCGTTGGTGGCGGTCGGATGGAACGGCGTCGGGCACCCAACGGTTGACACCTTTCGACCCTCAAAACCCCTATTACGACGTGTCATTGAATCCGATCGGTGATCGCTTCTACTTCACTCGCAACGACGCCACCTACGGCGAGGAACTGTGGACGACCGACGGATCTCCCACGGGAACGACGGTGTTGGTGGACATCAACACGGCCAACATCTCGTCCAACCCGTCTCCCGGCCTGCGACTGGGCACGAAGTACGTGTTCCAAGCCAACGATGGTGTGAACGGCGAGGAAATGTGGGTGTCCGACGGAACACCGGCTGGAACGATGTTGCTCGGAAACCTGAACGCCGGAACCGAGAACGGCGGAAACATCAGTTCGCAATCGTTCACTCTGGCAGGAAACAAGATCTTCTTCCGGATGTTCTCGTCGGCCGCAGGTTGGGAGTTGGCGGTCACCGACGGAACACCGGATGGCACTCGGGTGTTTGATCTGTCGCCCGGTCGAACCGACTCGAGCATCGATCAGATGTACGCGGCTGGTGACCGGTTGTTCTTCCGCAAGCACGGTGGAAGCGATGGCGCCGAAGTGTGGACGAGCGATGGCACCGAGGCGGGCACGTACCAACTCGCGGACATGAACCCGGGTGGCGGCGGCGTGGAGTTCCAGCGCGCCGGTTTCGCCGGAGGCAAGTACTTCTTGAAGGTTCACACGTACAACATTCCCGGTTGGACCCTCTGGTCCACCGACGGCACGTCCGCCAACACGCGACGCTTGACAAGCCCATGCGCCAACAGCGGTGACGCGAATCCGGAGAACTTCCTGTGGCTCGACGGTGGCGTCGTCTTCTCGATGAACGACTGCGTGACCGGCCATCATTACTGGCGATCGGACGGCTCGGTGGCGGGCACCGTTCGTCTGGATCCCCTGGCCGACGACGGATACACGGTGACGTCCGTTCAGAACATGGGTAACAGGGTCGTGTACACGGCGCGGGACTCGATCTCCGGCAACGAACTGTGGGTGAGTGACGGATCGAGCGCGGGGACAATGTCCGTCAAGGACATCGCCACCGGAACGTCGTCGTCGGAGGCGACCAACATGGTGGTCGCCGAGAACTACGTGTACTACGTGGCCAACGACGGAATCCACGGAAACGAATTGTGGGTGACGGATGGAACGGCGGCGAACAGCCGCTTGGTGAAGGACATCACCCCCAGCAGTCGCGCCAGTGGTAACAGCTCCATCACCGATCTGACCGCGGTGGGGTCGAAGGTGCTGTTCCGACTCCACGACTCGGCGCACGGTTGGGAGCTCTATGCCTCCGACGGCACGACGGCGGGAACGGAGCGTCTGACCACTTTCGACGACGACAACAACATGTTGCAGTCCGTGACGCGCGTGGGTGACCGCGTGGTGTTCATTTTCGGAAATTGGAACACTCGCGACACGTACGTGTCCAACCTCACGGCGGCGGGCACGACCAAGATCGACCTCAATCCCGGGGACGATCACCTGTATTCGGCGGTCGTCGTCGGCTCGAAGGTGTTCGGTCGGGCGTACACACCCGCGACCGGATGGGAACTCTTCGTGTCGGACGGCACCGTGGGCGGGACCCGGGTGATCGACACCCGTGCGGGGGCGAATGACAGCAGCCCGGACTCGTTCATCGCGGTGGGTTCCGGCGTCGTGTTCCAAGCCCAGACGAACGTCACCCGTACGTGGTTGTATTCGGACGGTACCGACTCCGGAACCGGTCAACTGGACCCCGACACCTCCGACTCCGCCTACCCGGGAACGCCGTTGTTGGTGAACGGCTCGGTCCTCTACACCGCCACGACGGCCGCCGCGGGAACCGAGATCTGGAAGTGGACCGGTTCGTCGACGCCCTCTCTGGTGGAGGACGGAAACCCGGGAGCGTCCAACGGAGTTCGCAACAACCCGATCACGGACGGCGCACGGTTGTACTTCGAGGGAACCAACGGCACCGACGGCTGGGAGGTGTTCTCTTCCGACGGAACCGCCGCCGGAACCGGAATGGTCGGTGACGTGAACCCCGGCGCCGCCGGCTCCGACGCGGTACCGCTGGTGGTCGTGGGCGACTACCTACTCGTCAACGGAAACAACGGATCGGCGATCTCCGTCAACGCCATCCGACGGAGCACCGGAGTGGTCACGACGATCTCGACCCAATACTGCGGAGCCGACACACCGATGCTGGCGGGGTCGAGGGTGGTCATGCGAGTGACCGTGGCCGGCGACGGTTGCGAACTCATCGCCACCGATGGAACGGTGGCCGGCACCGAGTACCTGGGCGATCTGCGCCCCGGTGCATCCGGAGCCGAGGCCCGCTTGAAAGTGGTGTCCGGAGACAAGGTGTACTTCACGGCCGACGACGGCGTTCACGGCCTCGAGTTGTGGGCCACCGATGGCACCGCGGCCGGCACCACCCGCCTCAGCGACCTGGCCCCCGGCGCCACCTCGGCGAATTTTTCCCGGTTCATCCCCTTCGGAACCGACAACGTGATGTTCGAGGTGTGCGTCTGTTCGGCGTGGACCTGGGCGGTCTCCGACGGAACGCCAGCAGGCACCACCTTCCTCGATCCCGATCTCACGGACAATTACGGTCTGGGTGGACTGGAGCCGATCGGAAACTCGGTGGTGTTCAGCGCCGTCGAGTCGGGAAGCGCCCGTGAGACCTGGGTGTGGAGCGGCCTCACCGGCACCTCCCAATCGTTGAACCTGAATCCGTACGCGGGCTCGGAGCCCCAGGGCTTCGTACGCTTCGGCTCCTCGTTGCTCCTCAGCCTCGATGACGGGGTCGACGGTCGCGAGCTGTGGAAGACGACGGGAACCGCGATCGGCACGTCGCGAATCGCCGACTCCAACGCGACACCTCGGGGTTCCGATCCCGGCATCATCAACGTCGTCGGCAACACCGTGTATTTCTCGGCGGTCGACGCCGAACACGGTCGCGAGTTGTGGAAGTCGAATGGAACGTCGGCGGGAACGGTGTTGGTCAAGGAGTTCACGTCCGGTGTTCAAAGCACGAGCATCAGCTCGTGGGGAGTTCTCGGGTCGAAGATTTTGTTGTACCTCGACGACGGTGTCCGAGGCGGCGAACCGTGGGTGTCGGACGGTACCAGTGCCGGCACCAGGCTGCTGGCCGACCTGAACACCACCAACAACTCGTCGGGTAACGGGTACATCGATCAGGTGACCATCGCGTCGGACGGAAGTCGGGCCTTCTTCCGGGCGTACGACGGCGTCGAGCGGGACGTGTGGACGACCGACGGAACGCCCAGCGGAACCACCAAAGTCGCGAGCGTCAACAATGGCGACGACGACTTCCAACCTCTGGTCGTGGCGGGAACCCGCCTTTTCTACCGCAAGCACAACGGCACCAACTGGTACCTGCACGCGATGGATTCCTCCACCTCGACGACGACCCAATTGATAATGCTCGACGGCTCCCGAGGTGCCGATTATCCCTATGATCCTCGGAGTCTTGGCAACCAGATGACGTTCCGTCTCCACAACTTTCCGACGAACGGGTGCAGTTGGCAGTACTGGATCTCCGACGGAACGGCGGTAGGCACCGTTCCGCTCGACAACGATCCCTCCGACGCGCAGTGCGTCACGGATGGCGTGACATTCGGCAACAAGTTCGCCTACGTCGGGGAATCGGGTTCCGCGGGACGCGAAGTGATCGTCATCGACGGCCTCACCGGAACGTCGACGACCCTCGAGGCGAACCTGTCGGGATCGGGAAATCCCGACTACCTGATGGCGGACGGCAACGGAATTCGTTTCCGAGCCGACGACGGAAGTCGCGGTCGTGAATGGTGGATTTCCGACGGGACCGTCGCCGGAACGCGCATCGAAGGTGACGTGGCGACCCGCGCGGCGGGAAGTTCGCCGAGTTCATTCACGGTGATGAACGGCATCACGTACTTCAGGGCGCTCAGCGCGGCTACGGGTGTGGAGTTGTGGCGCACCGACGGAACGGTCGCCGGCACGTACCTGGTGAAGGACATGCAGCCGGGCAACGTCTCGAGCGAACTCGAGATCGTCGGGGTCAAGGGCACGCAACTCGTGCTGCGTTCCTACGCCAACGGTGAGTGGCAGTTGTGGGTCTCCGACGGAACGGCGATGGGAACGGTTCGGCTACGCGACTTCAATTCCGCTGGCAACGACGACATCGAATGGGTCACCATCGCGGGCAACAAGGTCTATTTGCGCGCCAACAACGGGACGACCCGGGATATGTGGGTCTCGGACGGCACCATCGCGGGCACGACCCGGGTGAACTTCAATGCGGCCGGCAACGACGAGTGGGACTCCGGGCTCGCTCTGGGTGATCGTCTGATTTACCGGGCGCCGACCGCCAACGAAGGGCGCGAGTTGTTCATCACCGACGGCACGAGTGCGGGAACGGTGTATCTCGGCGACATCGAGACCGGCACGGGTGACATCAACTTCTCCAATTGGTCGACCATGAAAGTGGGCAACACGATTCTCTTCGAGGTGTACCGCCGTCCGAACAACGACTATCACGCATGGCAGTGGTGGAGGACCGACGGAACGCTCGCCGGAACGAGGCCGTTCGACATGCGGACGACCGACACCGAGGAAGCCGGAGACTTCGCCGTCATCGGCTCGGTGATGTACTTCACCGACGACGACGGAACCGGTCGTAAGTCGTACAAACTCGACGGGAACACGGGAGCGATCACCGCGAGCCCGAGAGCGAGCTCCTCGCAGGTGGTCGACCTCGGATCGCAACGCTTGTGGCTCGTCGACGACGGTGTGCACGGGAGCGAACCGTGGAAGTCCGATGCCACCGGGAGCTTCTCGCTGATCCGCGACGTCAACGCGTCGGGCGCGAGCAGCGCGGGCCAGAACTTCGTGGTGATGGGTGGAGTGGTCTATTTCATCGCCACCGACGGAACGAGTGGCTTCGAGTTGTGGAAATCCGATGGAGTCAATCCGCCCTCGATGGTGGCCGACGTCACCACCACGGAGAATTGTTGCGGCTCACTCATCGACAATCTCACCGTGGTGGGTGACAAGCTGTTCCTCGCTATCGCCACGTCCGCGACGCGCAAAGAATTGTGGACGTCCGATGGAACGGCGGCCGGGACCCGCCTGGTGAAGGACATCAACCCGGACAACAGCTACTGCTGGTGGTGCAACGTGTACCCGGATCAGTTCTTCGAACTGAACGGCAGGCTGGTGTTTCGGGCCGGAACGTACAACGATCGAGAGATGTGGGTGTCCGACGGCACCACCGCGGGAACCATTCGGTTGGCCGACATCAACCCGAATGGCAGCAGCGAGGCCGACGCTTTCGTGAAGGTCGGTAACCGCCTCTATTTCCGGGCTATCGATTCGTCGAATCGACGGCGGGTGTGGTCGACCGATGGAACGGTCGCCGGCACCTCGTTGCTCAAGGACATCAGTCCCAATGGGGACGTGTCCATCGAGCAAGGCAACTATTTGACGGTGGGGAACAACGCGGTTCTCCGTATGCATGATTCGACGAATGGTTGGCAGTACTGGTTCACCAACGGCACCGAAGCGGGCACCTACCTGTTGGACCCCTACCCGACCGATGGTCAATGGCCGGAACACGTGACCGCTGCCGGGTCGACCCTGTTCTTCAACGGCCCCGACACCAACAACGACCGTGAGGTCTGGACCATCGATGCGAACGGACAGCGCTCCCGCCTGGCGGACCTGCACACGTCCGGCAGTGCGAACCCGGGACCGTTCACGGCGGTCGGCAACTCGGTCTATTTCCCGCAGGACACCGAGACGCACGGCCGCGAGATGTGGGTGAGCGACGGCACGCTGGCGGGCACCCGTCTGTATCGCGACGTCAATCGCCTGGCGGCTCCCTCGCAGACCGACTCCTTGGCCGTGGCCGGATCGCGAATCGTGTTCCGGCACAACGCGGGCCAGCCGTGGGAGGGCTACCGCGAGCTCGGTGTCGGAGACGGCACCACGGTCAGCCGGATGGATCTCAACCCGAACGGCGAGAGCAATCCGCAATGGCTGACCCCGATCGGCAACAAGGTGGTGTTCTCGGCGAACAACGGGACCGAGACCCAGTTGTGGGTGACCGACGGAACCGTGGCGGGCACCCAGGTGCTCCTCGACATCAATGTGAGCGGCAACGACGCCGTGTCCGATGTCGTGTCGATGGCCGGCCGCGTGTTCTTCCGCGCCAGCGACGGCACGAACGGAGTCGAGCTGTGGGAGACGGACGGAACGTCCGCGGGAACCCGACGGCTGACGAACATCAACACCGGTGGGGATTCGTCCCCGGAAGTGCTCTTGGTCTCGGGGAGCCGTCTGTTCGTGTCGGCGACCGACGGCACCAACGGACGCGAGCTCTACACCTCGTCCGACGGTACGAACTTCGTCTCCCTCGGCAACAACAATCCGGACGGAGACCACAATCCGACTCTCGTGAAGCCAGTGGGATCCAACTGGGTGTACCGCGGCTACGACCCTGTTCGCGGTTGGGAGCCATGGATCACCGACGGCACGGCCCAGGGAACCCGGATTCTGGCCGACCTGCATCCGCAGGGCGACAGTGACCCCAACACGTTCGAGGTCCTGTCCTCGGGGAAGGTGATCTTCCTGGCGAACGATGGCACCAATGGTCGCGAGCCGTGGATCACCGACGGAACCGTGGAAGGAACCTTCATTCTCGACATCCAGACCGGACGGCAGAACGGCGGCGGCAGCGATCCGGTTTGGATGAAGGTCGCCGCGGGTCGTGCGTACATGAACGCCTACACCGAGGCGCGACAGCGCGAGCTGTGGGTGACCGATGGAACCTTGGCGGGCACCCGCCAGTCGGACATCAACCTGGGTGGTGGCTTGCTCTCCACCGCTCCATCGCCGGCGGGTCAGAACGTCGTGTGGGCGGCCAACGATGGCTCGAACGGCATCGAACTGTGGTTGTCCAACGGCACCGCGGCGGGAACGACGCAAGTCGAGATCAATCCGTCGTCCCTGCGCGACGACGGCAACTCGCATCCCGGTGGCTTCACGACGCTCGGAGGAACGACGTACTTCACCGCTCGCAATGCCGTCGACGGCAACGAGCTGTGGAAGACCGACGGAACCGTGGCCGGCACCCAGATGGTGCGGGACATCAACGAAGGAACCCTGGGTGGGGACGCCGACGTGTTCGGAATGGCCGGTGGACGATTCGTCTTCCGCTCGCGCAGTCCGGAGTTCGGGAACGAGCTGTGGGTCTCCGATGGCACCGTCGCAGGATCACAACTCCTGAAGGACATTCGTAGCGGCACTTTCGACAGCAATCCCGACGACTTCGTGATGGCCGGTGGACGTCTCTTCTTCCGGGCCGACGATGGCGTGAAGGGTCGTGAGATCTGGGTGACCGACGGAACGACCGCCGGCACTCGAATGATCAAGGACATCTATCCCTTCAACGCCGACGCCGGATCCGACATCGATTTCGCGGTCGGGACCGGCGTCGTCTTCCGCCAGAACAACGGCGTCAACGGATGGCAGCACTACTTCACCAATGGGACCTCGGCCGGTACCCGGTTGCTCGACAACAACACGGCCGTGGGTGACAGCCCCGAACACGTGCGGATTCTTGGAGACCGGGTCGTGTACCGACTCGACGACGGGACGAACGGAAGTGAGTTGTGGTCGTTCGACGCCAACACCGGTGTGCGTTCGATGTTGCTTGACATCAACCCCGGCGCCGGTGGATCGGGTATCGACAACCTGTGGCTGGCCAACGATCGGATCTATTTCCTCGCCAACGACGGCACCAATGGACGTGAGTTGTGGGTGTCGAACGGAACCGCGGCGGGCACACGACTCGTGAAGGACATCACCGCGAACGGGGACATCCAGGCCGACAACTTCTACGTGGTCGGCACACGACTGTTCTTCCGGGCCTCGGACGGAGTTTCGCACCGGAACCTCTGGGTGTCGGACGGAACCTCCGCGGGCACCTTCGAGGTGAAGGACATTTTCCCCAACAGTGATGACCACATGGGCGAGGCCGTGGGTGGCACCAACACCTTCTACTTCCGCTCGTACGACGGTATCAACGGTTGGGAGTTGTGGCGCTCGGACGGAACAAATGCCGGCACCAACATGGTGATGAATCTCAACCCGAGCGGTGACGCCTGGATGGATCAATTCGTCACCGTGGGCGACAAGCTGTTCTTCCGCGCCGACGACACCGTCCACGGTCGGGAAAACTGGGTGTCCGACGGCACCGCCGCCGGAACGTTCATGTTGGCCGACGTCAACACGTCGACCAACAACGATCGCAACAGCGACAGTGACTGGTTCCAGGTGGGCGCCGGCAAGTACGTCTTCCACCCCTACGACGGGACGAATCGCCAGTTCTGGATCTCCGATGGAACGGTGGCCGGCACCAGGAAACTGGCTTCCGCGACGCCCTGTCCGGGAACCGAGGCACAGAACTTCGTGTATTCGGGAACTCGGGTCTTCTTCCGGGCCTGCGACGCGGTGCGAGGTTGGGAGCCGTGGGTGTCCGACGGTTCGGCGAACGGCACGTTCATGTTGGCCGACATCAATCCGGGCGGCGATTCGTCGCCCGAGGCGATGACCGCACTGACATCGGGATACGTGGCCTTCCGAGCAAACGATGGATTGAACGGCAACGAAATGTGGGTGAGTGACGGAACGTCGGCCGGGACCCGCGCCGCGGCCAACACCAACACCTTGGGAGCCGACAGCAATCCCGATCGACTGACCGTGGTCGGCGACAAGTTGTTCTTTTCGGCCGACGACGGTCTGCACGGACGCGAGTTGTGGGTCGTCGACTCCTCGGGAGCCCGAATGGTTGCCGACCCCAATCCGGGCAACGGGGACGCCAACACCATCGTCGCTGCCGGCACCAGTGGTGTGTACTACCGATACAACGATGGTGTTCACGGAGTCGAGTTGTGGTTCTCCGACGGCACCGAGGCGGGCACCCGAATGGTGAAGGACATGCGTCCGCAATCCGACGGTGACCTCAACGGGGTGTCGGACATTCTCGGATACGTGAACGGCAAGGTGGTGTTCCGCGTCGGGACGAACGCCAACGGCTGGGAACTCGGATTCTCCGACGGCACCGAGGCGGGCACGACGCTCTTCGAGATTCGTGTCGGTGGAAACGGCAGCGACATCGACAATGGTGTCGTGGCCGGAAACCGGGTCTATTTCCGGGCCTGGGCCGACGGCCTTCCGGGTCGGCGACTCATGGCCACCGACGGCACCGCGGCCGGTACGGTCGATGTGATCCCGGAGAACGTCGGTGATCCGAATCTCGCCGACACGTTGCCGTTCGGTTCGCGACTCGCTTTCGTGAGTCGGACGGTCGGAGGGAGTCGGGAACTGTGGTTGAGCGACGGGACCGTCGCTGGAACAGCAGTGGCCAGCACCATCAACAACGTCGGTTCGGCCGAGGTGAGTCTCCTGAAGGTTGCCGGAAGTCGGCTGTATTTCTCCGCGACCAGCCCCACCATCGGACGGGAACTCTTCTCGACCGACGGCTCGCAGGGCGGTGTGGTGGCGATCGATGTGAACCCCTCGGGCAACAGTTATCCCGAATCGTTGGCCGTCGACGGCTCGACGTTCTATTTCGCCGCGAACGACGGCGTCCATGGTCGCGAGTTGCTCGCCACCACCGGCACTCTGGCGAACACCTCCGTCGCGGACATCAACTTGGCCGGAGGCAGTCGCCCGTACTTCGGACTGGTCCACGCATCCAAGTTGTATTTCGCGGCTCATGACGGTGCGAGTGGTCACGAATACTGGGCGCTCACGGGAGGTTGGACGCCGCCGGTGGTACCCAACATCACCCGCACCGCCCTGGCACCGGTCGCCCCGGTGCCCGTGGTGCGGACCGTTCCGGCCACGTTGCCACCGACACCGTCGACCGGGGCACCCGTGTCGACCACCGAGGCACCCTTCGAAACGGTGGCTCCGGTCGTCACCGTTCCGTTGTCGACGACACCGACGTCATCTCCGTCGGGAACGTCACCGTCGAATTCGACGAATCCGCCGCCTTCGAGCACTCCGGAAACGTCCAACGGTGGTCCGCAACTCGTGGGCTCGCCGTCGAACACCACACCCGACCTGTCCTCCGAGGAGCAACGTCGTCTCGAGGTGTCGCGTGGACGGGGAACGGCGATCGTCAACGGTGTCGTGGTGCCGGTGGACGTGAGTCGGGTGACCGGACCGGGCATCACCACGAACGGTCGCGATCGTTCGCCACAGGTGGTGGCCCAGATTCGCGAGCAGGCTCGTCGACTGGTGGATGTGTACAACTCCCATCTGCCGGCCGGGTCCAACTCGACGATTCAGGTCGTGGAGACGGATCGGGGAGCGTCGGTGGTCGGATTGCTCGTCGATCCCTCCAATCCGAACGTCATCATCCCGGTGCCGGCCGAGTACGTGATCGTGGTGTCCATGCCGTCTGGCGCGATGATGCTGGCCGGCCTGAACAACACCGGCGCCCCCGCGGTGGTGTCGTCGACGGGCTCACTACAAGTGAGTCGGGGTGGGCACATCGGTATCTCGCTCGCCGGCATGCCCGTCTCGGCCGCCGGTCAGTTGATCCTGATGTCGACACCCAAGGTCATCGGCGAATTCACGACCACGGGTGGTGGCACGCTCTCGCTCCAGGTCGGTATTCCGACCTCCACGTCGACCGGCACGCACTCGTTGGTCGTGAAGTCGGAGTGGTTCGCCGCTTCCTTCGGATTCCAGGTGATCACACCCGTGTCGTTGCCAGCGACCGGCACCGATTCGGGCGTGCCGGTTCGTCATGCGGCGTTGTTCGTGCTGATGGGGGTCGCCGTGCTGTTCGCCCGGCGAACCCGTCGGCGCCTGGTCTGACGTCGGGCTCAGTCGTCGTCGAGCAACTGGTCTTGCACCCGAGCGGCCTCTTCGAAGAAGTGGCGTTGCGCTCGGTGCAGGATCCGTCGCTCGCGGTCGGTGACCGGGATGAATCGTTCGATGGCCACCGTGGCCACCGCGATGTGCGCTGAACGTTTGGCCAGGGCTCTCGCCAGTTCGGGTCGGATTCCGTAGGTTTCGGCGATCTGTGTCTCGAGAAGCACGAAGTTCGGTAATTGTTCGAGGCGAATGTCGGGTAGTTGGTCGCCGTAGGAAGTGAAGAGATACGCCACCAACTTCCCGAAGAGCACTGACTTGTCGTCGGTGTACGCCTCGTCGTCGAAGAGACCATCGTTGACGTGCTTGCTCACTCCACGTCCGAGTTCGAGCGCGGTGGAGATCAGGAGACCGACGTAGGACCCGAAGCAATAGCGAACGGTCATCTTGTCGAGCCCGGCGTGGGCACAGATCTTGAGTGCGGACACCTTGCCGATCGGATTGTCCTTCATCAACTCGATCGTCGACGCGATGAGTTTGGCGCTGGCTTCGGATTTGCTCAGTCGTGGTCGTCGTGTGTCGTCGGACATGGCCCCCCGTTCGACAATTTATACGTCTTATGCTACCTCATGACGATGACGGATCCGAAGGATGGCCAACCCGATCAAGGCGAAGAACAGGCTGGTCAGAGCCATGTTCGGTCCGGACGGTCCGGTGGCGGGAAGCAACTGCGGTGCGACCGTCGGGATCGGTGCGGTTGTTGTTGGAGCAGTGGTGGTGGTCGGCGCATTGGTGGAGTCGAGACGCAGAATCTTCGCGTCGCCCCCACCGGCCGTGTAGGCGAAGCCCGATGTGAGGATTCGTCCTCGTCCGTCTCGTTCGATGCTCGAGAGATTCCCACTGGCGATGGGAGGCACGAGGATGCCGTTCGAGCCGAAGGACGGATCCACTGCCAGCGACGGGAGGAGTCGCATCACCAGGGGCGTGGGATCGGTGAATGAAGTGGTCGCGCGCTTCGCGTATCCCGCGATCAGGATGCGGTTCTGGTCGTCCACGTCGACGTCCCAGAAGGCGTCGTCGTCGGCATCGACGGAGAACGTTCGTCGTCCGGTGCCACCACAGACGGGGTCCGGCTGACCGCCGGACGTCAGGCACAACACCGAGCCCTCCATGTTCGTGAGGTTGGTGCCGACTTCCGGGTGATCGGATCCCACGATCACGAATCCTCCGTCGACGCGTCGCGCGATCGACTGGCTTCGCTCGGCGTCGGGAGCCACGGGCACATACCAACCGGACGTGGCGAAAGTCGTGTCCACCGCGCCGGCCGCGGTCAAACGACCCACCATCTGGTTCTCGGTGGCGTCGAATTGCACCCCGGCGAAGGTGATCTTTCCGTCGTCGTGCACCACCAAATCGTTGATGTATCCCTCATGGTTCGCCGACGCCACCCAACGTCCGGTCGATGAATCACCAAACGTGGTGTCGAAGGATCCGTCGGCGTTCAACCTCATCACGAACGGCCGAGAATCCCCACCGTCGACCGGTGCGAACGCCGCATGGCCTCCGACGACGAGAGTGCCGTTCGGACCGAGCGACACGGTGTTCAGGATGATTCCCTGCCGTTCGGTGTGGTCGACGATTCCCGCCACTCCGAAAGTGGTGTCCAATTGGCACGAGGAATCGAATTTGATCACCTTTCCGACGGGGGCGGCCGCGGTGTCGTGCCCGACGAGGACGATCGAGCCGTCGGCCAGAATCGCCATGTCCGAGGCCAGGAAGTCCGACGGACCTCGGTAACTCGCGTACCCGGAACCGGCACACGTGGTGTCCAGAGATCCATCGTCGAGGTATCGGGCCACGAAGGAGGAGTCGATGCTGTTGCTGGAGACCCCGGTGATCCCGGCCACCATCACTTTGTCAGTTCCGTAGGCCTTGGTCACCGACGCCACGGTCTGTGCGCCGGGTGCGAATGTCACCACGCCCGTACCACCCCACGAGATGTCGAGATCACCGTCTCGGGCGTGGGCGATCGAGGCGCCGGTTGACACACCGATGACGAGAAGTGGTAGAGCCGCGAACTTCTTCACGACGACATTCTTCAGGACGTGACCGCGAATGCCACCGCGACGGCGTGTCCGACGTTGAGCGAGTCGACGTCGGACACGATCGGAATGCGCACCCGACGCGTCGCCGCCTGCAACGACGTCGCGCTGAGGCCGGGTCCCTCGGCGCCGAACAACAACGCCAATGGGCCGAACGACCCATCGGCGATGTGCATGATGTTCTCGGCGTCGGCACGCGGAGTGAGGGCCCAACTCTGGCCCCCGCGCTCGGCGCAGAGCTCGATCACCCGTCCCACGTCGGACCGCACCACCGGTAGGTGGAGAATCTCGCCCATCGAGACGCGCACCGCCCGTCGGTAGTACGGGTCGGCGCAGGTGGGGTCGAGCACGAGGGCGTCGACGCCGAAGGCCCGGGCGGCGCGCGCGATGGCTCCGAGATTCTCGTGATCGTTGACGCCCTCGAGCACGGCCAGTCGGTGGTGTCGTCCGTTCGCGGCCGGCCGGTCGAGGATCTCCTCGAGGGTCAACGGGCGGGGGCGCCCGGCCGAGGCGATGACTCCGCGATGCAGGTTGAAGCCCGCGGTGCCGGCGACGATCTCGGGTTCGGCGACGTAGATCGGGCATGTCAGGTGGGCCAGTGAGGGTCGCAGGGAGTCCCAGCGTCGGGGCGTGAGCAGGACCGACCGAATCGTCAGGGGAGAGACGGCCAGACGCTGCACCACCGCGACACCCTCGGCGATCAGGAACTCGTCGCCCTCCACACGTCGACGGATGTCGGCGTCACGCAGGTGTCGATAATCGGCCAACCGGGGATCGACGGGGTCGGTGATGGCGAAAATGTTCGTGCTCACCCGTCCAGTTTGACCGGAAACGATCGTTTGAACAGCGTGGGAAACATCGAAAGGAGCGAGATGGAGAACCGAGATCCGAAGGGATACGACATCATCGGCGACGTCCACGGGCAGGTCGGCAAACTGGAGACCCTCCTGCGGTCCATGGACTACCGACATTCGGATGGGGCGTGGCGGCACGAGAGTCGGCAGGTGATCTTCCTCGGCGATCTCGTCGACTACGGGAAGCGCCAATTGGAGACCCTCGACCTGGTGCGCCGGATGGTCCAAGCGGGAAGTGCCCGCGCGATCATGGGCAATCACGAGTTCAACGCCATCTCGTGGTACCACGGCTGGCGGGCCAGGACACCGGGCAACTTCAAGGATCACGAGCCCTTTCTCGACGCGGTGGCCGGTGATCCGGGCCTGTACGCCGAGCTGGTCGAATGGATGCTCGAACTTCCCCTGTGGATCGAGGACGTCGCCAACAACGTGCGCTTCGTTCACGCCTGTTGGGACGACCGACACGTCGCCACCGTCGGACCCGCCGCCCGATTGACGTTGGACGACGTCCGCGTCGCCTCGATCAAGGAGAAGCCCGGCGAGCAGCCCACCGCCATGCGGGCCGCGGTCGAGTGCCTCCTGAAGGGTCCGGAGGATCCCGACGACGTCTTCGTCGATCATCACGGAAAGACCCGCCGGCGCCGGGTCGAGTGGTGGAAGAACCACGACGGTCCGATGCTGTGCTTCTTCGGTCATTACCGACAGTCGTTGGACACGCCACGAATATCGGCCCCGCGGGCCCTGTGTCTCGATTACAGCGATCGTGAAGGCAAGAACCCCCTGTTCGCGTATCGCTTCGACGCCGGCGACACGACTCTCGATGCGGACAAGTTGGTGAGCATCCCGGTTTCGTAGCATCGTGGAGCCATGAAGACCATCGTGATCGTCGGCTCGTCGTTGGCCGGATTGCGCGCGGCCGAGACCCTGCGACAGGAGAAGCACGATGGCCGCATCGTGATGATCGGCGCCGAGGACCGCGCACCGTACGACCGTCCGCCGTTGTCGAAGAAGGTGCTGTCGGGCGAATGGGAGCCCGATCGGGTGACGTTGCGCAAGCCCGACGATCTCGCCGCGCTGAACATCGAATGGAAGCTCGGTTCCCCGGCGACGGCGTTGGACATCGACCGGCGAACCGTTTCGTTGGCGTCGGGTGAGTCCGTCGATTTCGACGGACTGATCATCGCCACCGGCGGAGCGGTGAGGCGCCTCCCGAACCAGCCGGACTGGAAGGGCGTGCACACCCTGCGCACCCTCGACGACTCCGTCGCCTTGCGCGAGGACCTCACCGAGGGTCGACGGGTGGTGGTGATCGGGGCCGGCTTCATCGGCCTCGAGGTGGCGGCCACGGCGCGCGGTCGCGGGTGCGAGGTGACGGTCCTCGAAGGGCTGGAGGCACCGATGATCCGGGGACTCGGGGCCGAGATGGGTCGTCACGCCGCCCGGGTGCACGAGGACAACGGAGTGGTTCTGCGTTTCGGCGTGCGCGTCAGCGGACTGGTGGAGGGCGATGCGGGCGAGGTTTCCGGCGTGGCGTTGGAGTCCGGCGAGGTGGTGCCGGCCGATGTGGTGTTGGTCGGGATCGGAGTGGCACCCTCGACGGAGTGGTTGGCGAACTCGGGACTGACGATCCGCGACGGTGTCGTGTGCGATCGCACGCTGAACGCCGGAGTTCCCGGGGTGTACGCCGCCGGTGACGTGTGCCGTTGGCACAACGATCTGTACGAGCGCGAGATGCGCGTGGAGCATTGGACCACGGCGTCGGAGCAGGGGGCGGCCGCCGCGCGGAATCTGCTTGCTTCGTGGCGGGGCGAGGAACCCAAACCCTTCGTCGACGTTCCGTTCTTCTGGAGCGATCAGTTCACGGCGCGCATCCAGTTCGTCGGCCGTGCCGAGGGCGGCGAGAAGGTCGAGATCGTGTTCGGCTCTCCCGAGGAGCGGCAGTTCGTGGCGTTGTACGAGAGTGGAGGACTTCTGGTCGGTGCCCTCGGCGTCAGTCGTCCCCGGCAGTTGATGCCCTTCCGCAAACTCATCGGGGAACGAGCCACCATCGAGCAAGCCCGGGAGTTGGCGCGTACGTTTGTTGCAACCTGAACGATCTTCTGGGAAGATTCACCGGGGGAGGTGAGCGATGCCCAGACTCGATGCGGAACGGGTGGCGCTGTGGCGCAACTTCCAGGTGGCGGGAGAAGTGGTGTCGCGCATCATCGAGGCCGAGATGGCCGACGAATTCCGTTTGTCGCTGCCCCAGTTCGACGTGCTCGCGGTTCTGGCCGCCCACGACGACCAGTTGCGGGTGAAGGAGTTGTGCGAGGCGTTGTCGGCGGTGCCGAGCAGTCTGTCGCGACGAATCGACTCGCTGGTCGATCGCGGTTACGTCACCCGCGAGCCCGCCCCCACCGAGGACGACAATCGTGCCGTCATGGTCCGGCTCACCCGCATGGGACGCTTGGTGTGGCGCGACGCGAACATCCTCTACCGCCGGGCCATTCAACGCGCCTTCGCCAGCGACCTGTCCGAGGCCGACGTGGCGGCCATGGTCCGCGCGCTCTCCAAGATCGCGCCGTTCCGCACCTGAAGGGCGTTCTCTGATTGGCGGTCCGACACCGCCAGACAGCAGACTTGCGGCAGTTCGAACCGAGGAGTCCGTCATGAACACCGCAGTGATCGTCGATGCCATTCGCACGCCGTTGGGCAAGCGCAACGGCAAGTTGAAGGATTGGCATCCCGTCGACCTGATGGCCGAGGCCATGGGCGCCATGGTCGAGCGCAACGGATTCGACCCCGGCCTCATCGACGACGTGGTGATGGGTTGCGTCATGCAGGTGGGCGAGCAGTCCACGAACGTGGCGCGCAACGCGGTGTTGGCCGCGGGGTGGCCCGAGAGCGTTCCCGGCACCACCATCGACCGTCAGTGCGGTTCATCGCAACAAGCGGCCCACTTCGCCGCCCAGGGTGTGATGTCGGGCGCCTACGACATCGTGGTGGCCGCCGGTGTCGAGGTGATGACCCGCGTCCCGATGGGTTCGGCCATGGCCGACGGCAAGTACGGATGGCCCTTCGGACCGCGGGCCATCGCCCGTTATCAGAACGAAGGCGGACTCGTTCCCCAGGGCGTGTCGGCCGAGATGATCGCCGACAAGTGGAACATCACCCGCGACGACATGGATCGTTTCGGGGTGCAGTCCCAGACCCGCGCCGCGCGGGCCACCGCCGAGGGTCGCTTCGAGCGCGAGATCCTGCCCGTTCGCGACGCCGAGGGGAACCTGATGACCCGTGATGAGGGCATTCGTGACACCAGCATGGAGAGCTTGGGCAAGTTGAAGCCGTCGTTCCGCAGCGAAGAGGACGGTGGCCGGGTCACCGCCGGCAACTCGTCACAGATCACCGACGGCGCCTCGGCCCTTCTGATCATGAGCGAAGCCAAGGCCAAGGCCTTGGGCCTAACTCCCCGCGCCCGTTTCGTGAACTTCAGCCTGGCCGGAGACGATCCGCGCTACATGTTGACCGCGCCGATCCCGGCCACGCGCAAGATCCTCGAGCGCACCGGCCTCGGCATCCACGACATGGACGTCATCGAGATCAACGAGGCTTTCGCCTCGGTGGTGTTGGCCTGGGAGAAGGAATTCCGTCCCGACATGGACAAGGTGAACCCCAATGGCGGGGCCATCGCCCTCGGACACCCGTTGGGATGCTCGGGAGCCCGATTGATGACCACCTTGTTGCACGAGTTGGAGCGCACCAACGGTCGGTACGGACTGCAGACCATGTGCGAAGGTGGCGGCATGGCCAACGCCACCATCATCGAACGTCTCTGATCGATGGATCTGGCCCGCATCATCTGGCTGGGCGGCGCCGTCCTGCTCTTTTTGTTCCTCTGGCGCGTCGGCGTGGGCATGTTGAGAGGGATGACCACACCGCTGCCCCCGCCGCCTCCCGAGGGGGAGCTCCGCAAGGTCAACGTGAAATACCGCTGCAGCGTGTGCGGTCTGGAGATCAAGACGATGCTGGCCGCCGAGGAGGATCCCGAGCCTCCGCGCCACTGCATGGAGGACATGGATCTGGTGGCGCCCGTCGAGTGAACGACGAGTTACATCGGTGTGACTATCCCCGTGGATATCCCCAGCCTGTGGATACCTTTTTCACGCTAAATACCTGCTCAGGCCGCTAGTGATACTTGGTGGCTGTGTACAGCCCACCGAGGATGAACGCCAATCCGGCGACCAGGTAGTAGTTGCTGCGACCACCGGGAACGGCGCCCAAGTAATACAGCAAGATGATGAGGGCGCCCACGATGAACAGGGCGAACATCAGGATCGGTACCCACCGCGGACTCTCCTTCACGTACGAGGGAATGGGCGGCGTGTAGCGGGTCGAGGCCGCCACGCCGTGCTCGTTGTGAGTGGGGTTCGTCGGACGTGTCTCACCGGGCTTGGTGCCCTTGGGGGTCGTGCGTCCGCCAGTTTTCCTTTTCGGGGGTGCCACAGACGGCAGTGTAGTGGCAGGCTGGGACGGTGACCCGTGTGCTGGTGCTCGACAGCTACGACAGCTTCGTCTACAACCTCGTCCAGTACCTGGGTGAACTGGGTGCCGAGCCGCTGGTCCGCCGCAATGACGACCTCACCGTGGACGAGGCGCTGGCCCTCGACGTCGACGGGGTGTTGCTCTCGCCCGGTCCCGGCCGACCCGAGGAGGCGGGGATCATCTGCGACGTGATCGTCCCCTTTGCCGAGAAGGGCATCCCCGTGTTCGGCGTCTGCCTCGGGCACCAGGCCATCGGCCACGTCTTCGGAGGTCGTGTGGTGCGAGCTCCGCACTTGATGCACGGCAAGACCAGCCCGGTGCGGCATGTCGATCGGGGCGTCTTTGCGGGAGTGGAGAACCCGGTGACGGCGACCCGCTACCACTCGTTGGTGATCGAGCCCGAGGGTCTACCTGATTGCTTGGAGGTGACCGCGTCGACCGACGACGGGATCCTGATGGGTGTTCGCCATCGCACACTGCCGATCGAAGGGGTGCAGTTCCACCCCGAGAGCATCCTCACCGGATCCGGCCACGCGATGTTGCGCAACTTCCTGAACGACTGCGCTCGCTGACGCCGCTGTCAGGGCGTCGTGGTGGAAGGCGTCGTCGTCGATGACGGCAACGTGGTGGACGCCGGTGTGGCGGCCCGGCCGACCTTCAACAGGATGCGACCGCCGGGAGCGATCTGCACGCCCGCACTGGGATCCTGCGCGATGACCAATCCGTCGTTGGCGCTTCCGGAGGGAACGTCGATGTACTCCACGCGAATGATGAAGCCCCGCAACGCCGAGCGCGCCTCGGCTTCGGTGATCCCGGTGACGGGCGGGACCGCCACGGTGGCTTGACCGGTGGATACGTACAGCGTCACCGCCGAACCCTTGGTGGTCTGGCTCGAGATGTTCGGACTGGTGCGCGTCACCCGACCGGACTCCACGGTGTCGCTGGCCTCGGGGACGATCGACACCACGAAGTCGAAGGGCTCGCCCTCCAGCAACGAACGAGCCGCTTCACTGGTTTGGCCCTGAACGTTGGGGATCTGCACGATTCCGCTGCCCTGGCTGACGATGAGATCGATCGTGGCTCCGCCGAGCACCTGCTCGCCCTCGGCCGGAGTGGTGGCGATGATGGTGTTCTCGGGAACCGTGGGATCGTTCTGCATCGTGATGGAACCGATGGTCAAACCGAGATCGAGGAGCGCGAGCCGAGCCTGTTCGACCGTGAGGCCCGCCAACCGCGGAACCGGAACGGGATCGTTCGACGGGTTGTAGATCACCTGAACGGTGTCACCCTCGCTCACCTGCTCGCCGGGCGCTGGAATCTGCTTCCACACCACGTTGGAGTCCACCGTCGAGGTTTCCTCGGCCACGGGGATCACGTCGAGCCCGGCATCCTCGAGGGCGGTGACGGCCTCCTCGAGCGTGAGACCGGTGACGTTCTGGATGGCGAACGTGGTGTTGGTCGCCCCGCCCCCGGAGAGCGCGAGCACGGCCACCACGGCGGCGATCAGCAGCACCATGGCCGCCGAAACGGAGGCGATCACGATGTTCCGGCGACGACGCTGCAGGTCGATCGGAGGTGTCACTCCACCACCCGCGGTGTACCCGGGAGCCAACTCGGGATTGGCCACGATGATGGTGCGCGGCATGGGCATGGTGGCGCCGGCATCGGGTGTCGCCGCGGGGGTCGATGGTCCGGGCGTGGTCGGTTGCACCAGCGTGACGGCGTCGTCGGGACCGATGAGGGGGGTTTCTCCGATCACCGTGGTGGGCGCGTCCATCGCCGTGGGCGTGGGGTCGCCGTCGCGACGATTGATGAGCGCCGCCAAGGCTTGCACGGGTAGACCCTCGCGGAATCGACGTAGGTCGTCGCGCACGGCCTGGGCGTTCGGGTAGCGACGGGCGGGATCCTTGGCCAACAGACGCGCCACGATGGCCTCGAAGGCCCGGGGCACGTCGGGGCGGATCTCGTGCAAGGGTTGGGGCTGCTCGTGAACCTGCTTGTACGCGATGGCCATGGGGCTCTCGCCGGTGAACGGCGGTCGACCGGCGACCATCTCGTACAACACCACGCCGAGCGAGTACAGATCGCTGCGCGGATCGGGCTGGCCGCCCTGGGCCTGCTCGGGCGAGAAGTAGGCCGCGGTTCCCATGACGGCGCCGACCTGGGTGAGCGAGTTGTCGGCGGCGCTGCCCAACGCGCGGGCGATGCCGAAGTCGGCCACCTTCAGTGATCCGTTGTTGCCCAACAGGATGTTGCCGGGTTTGATGTCGCGGTGAATCACGTTGTTCCGGTGGGCGAATTCGAGACCAGAGGCGATTTCGATTCCCACTTCGGCGGCCTTGTCGGGACTGACCTGCTTGATCTCGCGCAGGGCCTCGGCCATGGTGCGGCCCTGGATGTACTCCATGGCCATGAAGTAGGTGTTGTTGCTGCGACCCCAGTCGTAGACGCTGACGATGTTGGGATGGTTCAGGTTGGCCGCCGATTGCGCCTCGCGTCGGAAGCGTTCGACGAAGGAGGGGTCGGTGGCGAACTCGGGGAAGAGCACCTTGATGGCGACCAGACGGTCGAGCAGCAGGTCGCGGGCGATGTAGACGTCGGCCATGCCGCCACGACCGATGCGCTGTTGCATCTCGTAGCGATCGTTCAGGGTGGTCGGGCCGGCCTCGGACATAGGTGCGCCAAGGCTACCGACGAGGGCCTCGATGGCCGAGTCGCCCCTGCTCATCGGGGTCGACCTCGTCGCGCAACGTCACGACGCCAGAGCGACGTCGAGCACCCGTGACGCGACGGGGCCGGCCAACGTTCCGCCGGTTCCCTCGCTGATCTCGGCGGTCGTGCCCTTCAACATCACGACGATGGCGTAACGGGGAGCCTCGGCCGGCGCGTAGGCGACGATCCATGCGTGACTCCGTTCGGGTTCGCCCGCCACGTTCAACTGCGCGGTGCCGGTTTTGGCGGCCGCCCGCACTCCGTTCGACAGGCGCAGACAGCACGAGGCGGTTCCACTCGCGGCGACCTCCTCCATGAGATCACCCAGCCGGGCGGCGGTGGACGGGGTCATGGTGGTCCGCCAGGCCGTGGGTGCGGTGCGACGCAGGGTGCGACCATCGCGATCGAACGTGGCCGCCACCACGTGGGGTCGCATCATCACGCCGTCGTTGGCGACGGCCGCGGCCACCATCGCCATGTGCAACGGCACCATCGTCGTGTTGCCCTGGCCGAAGCCGCCGATTCCGAGCAAGGGGACGTTCTGCTCGAAGTACTCGACGTCACCGAAGTAGCTGGCCGCCGGTGCCGGAAGGTCGATGGGGATCCTCGAACCGATGCCGAACCTCTCAGCGGCGTCCACCATGACCTCGGGCCCCAACTCGATCGCCATTCTGGCGAACGGCGTGTTGCAGGATCGGCGGAACACCTCGGTCAGGTCGCCACCGCACACCTTGCCGCCGTAGTTCCGGATCGGATCGATCGTCTGCGGCGGCAGGTACTCCGACTCCTCGGCCCACGTCGTGGAGTCGTTCACCAGATCGGCGTCGAGAGCCGCCGCCGTGGTGACGATCTTGAACGTCGAGCCGGGCATGTATCGCTCCTGATACGCGTTGACCAACAGGGGCTTGCCGGGTGCCGCGTCGAGATACTCGAAGACGGCCTCGGCGTCGTCGGCGTCGTGCGTGGCCACCAGGTTCGTGTCGAAGGTGGGCCACGAGTACATGGCCTTCACCGCACCCGTGGACGGCTCCAACACCACCACACTTCCCTCGCGTCCGTCGAGGGCCTTCTCGGTGGCCTCCTGGATACGGGAGTCGATCGTCAGCTCCACGTCGCCGGTGACGTCGCGTCCGGAGAACAGCGAGCCCACCCCGCCGATCTGTTGGGCGGCGGTGCGGCCCGCCAGCACGTCGTTCTCCACCTTCTCCACGCCGGTGGCGCCGTACGCGAATGTGAAGTATCCGGTGACCGAGGTGTACGTGTCGCCCATGGGATACGTGCGCTGCCACTCGAAGTCGTCACCCGGCTCGCTGGCGACGCTGGTGGCGATCACGACCCCGTCGGACGTGCGGATGTCGCCGCGCGGCTCGTTGAAGTCGCGCACGGTCTGACGGGTGTTGCGGGCGTCGCCGTCGAGGGTGTCCTTGCGGCCCACTTGAATCAGGTTGAGTTGGGCGAAGAGGACGACGTAGAGAGCCATCAACACCACCGCCAACTTGCCGATGCGCCGGTTCATTCGGCCTCCCCCGAACGTGCCACCCGTCGGCGGGCGCGGGCGGCCTCGAGGCGCTCGACCACACTCATCTGATCGGGTGCCTCACCGAGTCGCTTGGCCGTGTTGTCGCTGATGCGCAACAGCAACGCGAGCAACACGTAGTTCGCCACGAGGCTGGAACCTCCGTAGCTGACGAAGGGCAACGTGATCCCGGTGAGCGGCACGACGCGGATGACTCCGCCGATGATGATGAAGGCCTGCATCCCCACGATGGTCGTGAGGCCGATGGCGAGCAACTTGGCGAAATCCCGCTTGGCCCGCATCGCGGTGCGCAGTCCCGCTCCGATGATCAAGAGGAAGGCCACGAGGACGGCGGTGGCCCCGAAGAGTCCCAACTCCTCGCCGATCGCGGCGAAGATGAAGTCGTTCTTGGCCTCGGGGATGCGGGTGGGGTCACCGAGACCGAGGCCGGTTCCTCCCAGCCCGCCACTGGCCAGAGCGAACATCGACTGCGCGATCTGGTAACCGCGACCGCGATAACTCTCCCACGGGTCGAGCCAGATGGACACCCGTGTCTGCACGTGATCGAAGAGGAAGTACGCGACGGTGGCGCTCATCGCGAACAGTCCGAGACCGATGGCCATGAAGGCGGCCTTCTCGGTGGCGATCCAGACCATCACGACGAACAAGGTGAAGAACAACAGGCTCGAGCCGAGATCCTTCTGTCCGACCATGAGCACCACGCTGAATCCCCATGCGGCGAGCAACGGGAGGAAGTCGCGGGGTTCGGGAAGCAGCAGTCGCCCGACCCGCCAGGTTCCGTCACGGATCAACTCGCGGCTCTCGGCGAGGTAGGCGGCGAAGAACAGCGCCAGGGCGATCTTGGCGAACTCGCCGGGCTGGAAGTTGATCGGCCCGATGCTCACCCAGATGCGCGCGCCGTTGGAGGAGAAGCCGAAACCGGGAACCATCGGCAACAACAGGAGACCCGCACCGATCACGAAGTACGCCCACTTGAAGCGGGCCAGGTCGTTGACGCGTCTCACCACCGCCAGAGTCGCGGTGAAGGCGAGGATCCCGATGATGGTCCAGGTCGTCTGCAGACCGGCCAGACGTTCGGAAAGCCGTGCGATCATGACGTAACCGAGCCCGTTCAGCAACGCGGCGACCGGCAGGAGGGTGGCGTCGGCACCGGGCGCGAGCATGCGCATGACGATGTGAGCCGACATCAGCACCAGCAGGAGCATGCCGAGGAACGGGAGGATGCGTGGCGGGATGACCGAGTTCTTGCCGAGCGAAGCCAATGTGTACGCCGCGGCGGTGATGAGGCCGGCGAGGATCACCAGGCTTCGTTCGGTGGCCCGCCGACGGTCGGCGACGGAACTCACGACAGCGAAGCGGACACCACGACGGCGACGGCGATCGCCGCGGAGAGAGCGAACATTCCCCACGCACCCACCGCGAACCACGACGACGGCCGCGACGGTTCGTTGCTCGGAAGTGTGCAGACCACCTCGTACTCGTCCTCGGGCCCGGACGCGACGGCAACGGGTTCGTCGACGACGTCGAAGTCGACGACCACCACCGTGGTGTTGTCGCGACCACCGTTGCGATTGGCCAGGTCGACCAGACGGTCGGCCAGATCCTGGACGTCGCCGGCCTGACGGATCTCCAGCTCGATCTCGTCGTCGCCGGCCTCGTCGACCAGGCCGTCGCTGCACATGATGAAGCGGTCACCGTCCTCCACGTCAAGGGGGAAGGTGTCGACGTCGACGTAGGACTCGATGCCCATCGCCCGCAACACGATGTTGCGTTGGAAGTGCACGCGCGCCTCGGCACGGGTGATCGCACCGCGATCGACGAGCGACTGCACGTGCGAGTGGTCCTTGGTGACTTGGCGCAACTCTCCGTGTCGCCACAGGTAGGTGCGCGAGTCCCCGACGTTGGCCACCACGATCTTGTGCGCCGCGGCGTCGGTGACGACGAGGCCCGTGAGCGTGGTGCCCATACCGGCCTTGCTCGGATCCTCGATGGCCTCCATGAAGATCGCCAGGTTCGCGGTGGACACGGCGTCGGCGACCTGGTCTTCGTTCGATAGACCGCCGCCGGCCGCTGCGTGCAGATCCGACAGGGTGCCCACGGCAATCGCGCTGGCGACCTCGCCGGCGCTGTGACCGCCCATTCCGTCGGCGACGAAGTAGAGACCGTCGACCACCACGAACGAGTCCTCGTTGCCGTCGCGGATGCGCCCGATGTGCGTGCTGGCGCCCACCGTGGCGCGGATCATCTCTCCACCTCGAAGGTGACGAGACCGACGTGGATGCGATCGCCGACGCTCAGACGGGTCGGCGCGGAGATCTCCTTACCGTTCACCATGGTGTGGTTCGTGGATCCGAGATCCTCGATGGTGACGTGTCCGTCGATGCGACGGATCCGGGCGTGACGCGCGCTCGCGCCGGTGTCGGCGGCCAGACGCACCTCGCAGGCATCGTCCCGACCGATCACGATGTCGTTCTCGCCGATGTCGACGAGGACGCCCTTCATGTCGGCCGGTGCGACGATGCGAAGCGCACTCACCCGATGACGGCGAGCGACGCGCCGGTCGGTGGCGACGTTGGTCTCGGGCCGATCGGCGACGTCGACGGCGACGCGGCTGACCGCCGGCACGCGAATCTCGTTCCACACCGCCCACAGCACACGGGCGAAGAAGCCGTACAGCGCGAGGAGAAGGACCACCTTGAGGAGCCCGAGAAGCTGATCGGTGATCATGGATGTCAGGCCTGACGGGCCTCGTAGCGGATCGAGTGGCTCGCGAACGAGACGATGTCACCGTCGCGTAGCGCGCGTTCGCCGGCGATGACGACCCCGTTCACCTTGGTGCCGTTGGTGGAGCCCAGATCCTTGACGACCCATCCGCCGCCACCGGCCGTGATCTCGGCGTGACGACGACTCACGTTGGGGTCGTCGAACACGATGGCGTTGTCGGCCGAGCGGCCGACGACCACGGCGTCGGAGCCCAAGGTCAGGCGACGTCCGTCGGGCAGCACCACCACGGCGACGAGAGCCGTGGTGCCGGTGGGTCGGATTTCGCTGGAGACCTTGATGCGACCGACCTTGAGCGAATCGTCGGATTCGATGGCCACCGAGACCGAACCCTTCAGGTGGTAGCCCTCGTCCGCGGCGTACTCCTTGACCGCCTCCACCAATTCGGCGAGCAGGTCGCGACGTACCGACTCCAGCGCCTCGAGGTCGGAGGGGGAGAGGTGGACGAGGAAGTGGTTCGGAACGACGCGGCGGTTCTTGGAGTCCACGCTGCGGTTGGCGTCGATCTCCTTGATGAGGCGACGGCCGATCTCGATGGGTCGGACGTTTCCGCGGAACGCACGGCTGAACACTCCTGCGACCATATGCCCTCGACCCTCCTCACCAGTTTCACCCGGACCCGACGATCGGTCCATGAGTAGGTGAGAAGGGTACCGGCGTGGAACGGCCCGCGGGGCAGGTTGGGGCGGGTGCGGGGTGCTCGGTACCCTGTGAAGCCTGTTGCTCGGGCGAGTGGCGGAATGGCAGACGCGCTGGCTTCAGGTGCCAGTGTTCGTAAGAACGTGGGGGTTCAAGTCCCCCCTCGCCCACCAGAGTTTCGTTCAGGCGTCGCGGACGGTCCGCGAGTCGTGGGATGCCGCACGGAAGATCCCGGTGGCCATCAAGCTGGACTCGCTCCGGCGACGCTGCTCGTACACGTCGGCTCGTATGGCGTGCACCGAGCGCGACTCCGGTTCGGCCAATGCGGCCATCTCGACCAGATGGCACGCCAGTCTCAGGTCGCCGGCAGCCGCCAACTCCTCCCCGCGGCGCGCCAGAACCTCGGCGCCCCCGGCCAAGGCCGCCATCTCGCGCGCCACGTCCATGTCCTTCGCCGGCTTGAGGTTCGCCGGATTGCCGTCGTACCAACCTCCGTACAGTCGCCAGATGTTGCGCACCACGAATTCGGGTTCGTCGTAGGTGGCGCGCAGGTACGGCTTGCCCGCCAGGTCGTCGGGCAGTCGCACCGCATGGATGATGTCGTCCAACCGCGCTCCGGCGTTCATGAGGGCGAGCGTCGAGTCGTGTAGGTGCTCGAGAGCCGCCGCCGTGTCGTTCAGGACCATGGCCACCCGCTCGCGTCCACCGATGGCGGGCCCGTGGGCGGGAAGCATCAACTCGGGGCTCAGTGCGGCCATCCGACGCAACGCCACCGCCCAGTCGAGCGCGTATCGCTGAACCTTCTGCGGATTGCCGGCGTTGGGGAACTGCCAGATGAAGAAGTCACCGACGACGATCGCCTTGGCGTCGGGGACCCAGGCCCAGGTGTGGTCGTCGGTTTCCCCTCGGGCATGGTGAAGTTCGAACACCCGTCCGCCGACGTCGAGCGTCGTCGTGTCGCGATACGTGACGTCCGGATAGACGAAGTCGCTCGGGAACATGGGCGAGGGCAGTCGGAACTGCCGCATGTTGATGTGTCCGTTGTACCCGTTCGTGGTTTTGTAGCGATCGAACCGCGCGGGGATCGCCTCGTGTCCGACGTACTCGATGCGTCGGTGGCCGCGGTCCGCCGCGTCGGCATCGAATGCCGCGGCTCCACCGACGTGGTCGGTGTGGCCGTGCGTGTACACGGCGGTGCGCACCTCCGCGGTGGAGTGGCGGCGGAACTGCTCGATGACGCTGGGGGCCGACAAGGCGTGCGAGACGTCGAAGAGCACGTGTCCGTCGGCGGTGTCGAAGCTGACGACGTTGCTGAACGACTCGACGACACCCACGCCGGCGTCCAATTCCTCGAACTCGGACGCCGTCGCGGACACCGAGAGTTTGAGGACGTCGGCACTGGTGCCGTCAACCAAGGCCGCCGACCGTTCGAGCATTCCGTTTCTCGCCATGTCGGAAGTCTGTCACCCGGGCGGTGCGGTCTTCGCCGATTAGTGTGACGTCCGCGGCAACAAGGGGGTCGGGCATGAAGATCGAGGAACTGTTCTCGGTGAAGGGCAAGGTGGCGCTGGTGACCGGAGGGTCCCGGGGCATCGGCGAGATGATCGCGGCGGGCTACCTGGAGAACGGGGCCAAGGTTTACATCAGCTCGCGCAAGAAGGAGCAGTGCGACGCCACCGCCGAACGTCTGTCGAAGCGGTATGGCGCCGAGTGCATCTCCATTCCGGCGAATCTCTCCGACCTGGCCGGCATCGACTCGCTCGTGGCCGAGTTGAAGAATCGGGAGGACCACCTCGACATCCTCGTGAACAACGCGGGCGTGTCGTGGGGCGCCCCCCTCGACGAGTTCCCGGAGATCGGTTGGGACAAGGTCTTCGACACCAACGTGAAGGGCGTGTTCTTCCTCACCCAACGCCTGCTGCCGTTGCTCGAGGCCCGCGCCACCAAGGAAGAGCCGTCCTACGTGATCAACATCGGCTCGATCGACGGTCTGCGCTCGGCCTCCTTCGACACGCAGAGCTACGGGCCGTCGAAGGCGGCCCTGCACTCGCTCACGCAGCAGTTGGCGGCCAAGTTGGCCAAGCGCAACATCATCGCCAACGCCATCGCCCCCGGTCCCTTCCCCACCTGGATGTTGAGTACCGGTGTCGGAACGGGCGGAGACGTCGAGAACACCGACTGGGACGCGGTCGGACGTCTGAACCCGCGCAAGCGTGTCGGCACCCCCGAGGACATCTCCGGCTTGGCCATCTTCCTCAGTTCGCGCGCTTGCGGATTCACGGTGGGGGCCGTGATCACCTGCGACGGCGGAACGGTCGTCAGCTGAGGGAGCCACGCGCGGCGGGCCGGTACTAGGGTCGCCTCATGCGAGCCACTCACGTCGACGTTTTGATCGTCGGTGCCGGAATCTCCGGTATCGGCGCGGCGTATCACCTGCAGACCCTGTGCCCCGATCGGTCGTTCACCATCCTCGAGGGACGCTCCGACATCGGTGGCACCTGGGATCTCTTCCGTTATCCGGGAGTGCGCAGCGACAGCGACATGCACACGCTCGGTTTCAGTTTCAAACCGTGGACCGAGGCCAAGTCCATCGCCGACGGACCCTCCATCATGAGGTATCTCCGCGAGACGGTCGCCGAACACGACATCGAGCGGCACATCCGATTCGATCATTGGGTGACCAACGCCTCGTGGGACACCGCGACGTCGCGTTGGACGGTCACCGCGGACGACAAGCGATCCGGAGGAACGGTCACCCTCACGTGCAACTTCCTCTTCATGTGCTCGGGCTACTACTCCTACAAGGAGGGGTTCACGCCCGATTTCGTCGGACGCGAGGATTTCCGCGGGATGATCGTGCATCCGCAGAAGTGGCCCGACGATCTGGACTACGCCGGCAAGCGCGTCGTCGTCATCGGATCGGGCGCCACCGCGGTCACCATCGTGCCGGCCATGGCCACCTCCGCCGCCCACGTGACGATGTTGCAACGCTCACCGACGTACATGGTGTCGCGACCCGACCACGACGTCATCGCCGACACGTTGCGCAAGTTCCTTCCCTCACGCGTGGCCTACGCGGCCACGAGGGCCAAGAACATCTTCTTCAGCAAGTACTTCTACAACCGCACTCGCACCCAACCGGAGAAGGTGAAGCAACTGGTACTGGGTGGCGTTCGCAAGGCTCTCGGGCCCGACTACGACGTCGATACTCATTTCACGCCGTCCTACAACCCGTGGGATCAGCGCATGTGCCTGGTGCCCAACGGTGACTTTTTCACCGCCATCAACAGCGGCAAGGCCAGCGTGGTGACCGATCACATCGATCGCTTCGTGGAGAACGGCATCCGACTCGCGTCGGGTGACGTGCTCGAGGCCGACATCATCGTGACCGCCACCGGACTGAACCTCGTCACCCTCGGAGAGATGAGCGTCGAAGTCGATGGTCACGAGGTGAACTTCGCCGACACCTGGACGTACAAGGGTCTCGCCTACTCGGACGTGCCGAATCTGGTGTCGACCTTCGGCTACATCAACGCCTCGTGGACCCTGCGCGCCGACGTGGTGAGCAAGTACGTGTGTCGACTGTTGAACCACATGAGGGACACCGGCACGCAACAGGCCACCCCGCGTCTGCGTCCGCAGGACGTCGGCATGCCGGCCCGACCGTGGATCGACGATTTCTCGGCCGGCTACATGTTGCGCGTGATGCACCTCATGCCCAAGCAGGGCGATCACGAACCCTGGATCAACCCGCAGCTCATCGCGCGCGACAAGCAGATCATCGTGAAGGCGCCCATCGACGACGGCGCCATGCAGTTCACCAAGACACCAGCTCTCGTCTGACCTGGCTCAGCCGGCCAGTGCCGGCTCGGGAGACCACCCCGGTCCCGCGAACACGTAGCGCAGACGTTCGCTCAGATCGTCGGTTGACACCACGTCCTTGGCGATGTTGGCGAACTCGCCGAAGGCCATCTTGACCGGGTTGTTGGTGCGGATGTTCGTGGTGAGGCCGTACTGGACCCGACGAATCTCGGGTTCGAACGTGCGGAAGAACCGGTCCCACACGATGAGGATGCCCCCGTAGTTCTTGTCGATGTACTGCTTGTTCGCACCGTGGTGGACACGATGGTGTGAGGGCGTGTTGAAGATGCGCTCGATGGGCGCCGGTAGTCGGTCGATGGCCTCGGTGTGGATCCAGTACTGATAGAGAAGATTCAACTGTCGCGCCTTCAGGAACGTGGAGTAGCGATATCCGAGAAGCGACATCGGCCAGTAGACCCAGGTCGTCATGGCCCCGGTCCAGGTTTGTCGCAACGCGGTGGAGAGGTTGTAACGACGCCCCGAGTGATGGGCCACGTGATCGGCCCAGAAGAGCCGAATCTCGTGCATCCAACGGTGGTTCCAGTAGTAGAGGAAGTCCCAGACGATCATCGCGCTGAGGATGGAACCGCGATGCGAACCGATGTTGCTCACGCGGTGTCGGAACAGAAAGCCGTGCGCGCGTCGGTACGCACCGTCGAGAGCGAAACCCACCACGATCGAACCGACCAACAGACCCAGACTGCCGGCGGTGTCCCGCTTCTCGTATCCCAACGGCACCAGCGGATCGGGCGTGGGATCGCCGTCGTCGGTCGGAGCGACGGCGTCGACCGGCGGTAGTTCGCGGGTGCGCCGACGGGACAGGACCCGGTGCTCCCAGATCATGGTGGCCACGAACGCCGGCAGCGTGAGCTTGTCGATCAGGTCGATCTTGCGCAGCGGGTTCGCCATGGGAACACCGTACCGTCGAGGTCAGGACAACTTCTTGGCCAAGCGCAGACTCGCCAAGGACCCCGGGTTGGCGAGACCCTTCATGGCGATCTCGTAGTCGGGCAACGCGTAGACCTCACCGTCGTCTCCGATCATGAGGAACCGGTCGAACTTGGCGAGGAAGGTGCGGTCGTGACTGACGGCAACCACCGTTCCCTCGAACCCGTCGAGGGCCCGCTCGAGCGCCTCGGAGGATTCGATGTCGAGATTGTCCGTGGGTTCGTCCAACAGCAGGACGTTGTGCCCTTCCAGCTCCAGGCACAGAATCTCGAGCCGCGCCTTTTGCCCTCCCGACAGGGTCTGGAACTCCTGACGCGCGTTGTTCACCAGTCCGTAGCGGGCCAAGGCGCGCATCGACTTCTCGTCGTCGATGAGACGATCGCGGACGATGTCGATGCACTGCCGTCCGGTGAAGTCGGGCCGATCGTTGATCTGGGTGAAGACGCCGACCGAAGTGCGGGGGCCGAAGGTGATGGTGCCCTCGTCCGGCGGGGCTCCGTTCAGGACCGCGAGCAGGTGGCTCTTGCCGGTGCCGTTTGGTCCGATCAGGCCGACGCGCTCACCGTGGTACACCTCGTCGGAGAACGGGAAGAAGAGGTCGCCGACGGAGAGGTTCTCCAGCTTGGCCACCCGTCGAGCCGCGTCGGCACCGCGCAGGCGCACGTGGATCTGTTGGTCGGCGACCGGAGGAGGCGGGGGGCCGAGGGCGACGAATTTCTCCCATCGAGTCTCGGCGGCGTTGGCCTTGGTGGCGTTCTTGAAGTTCTGCGCGGCGCGTTGCTTCATGATCTTCATGTGATGGAACAGTCGCCGTTCCTCGTCGTTCCAGCGCTTCAACTCGTCACCCATCAACTCCTGACGCTTCGCGCGGGCCTCGGGGAAGGTGGCGTAGGACCCGCCGTGGCTCCAGCAGCCCGAACCCTCGATGACGACGATCTTGGTGGCCACCCGTTCGAGCAGCGCACGGTCGTGACTCACCATGAGGATGGTGGCCTTGCTGGACATGATCTGCTCCTCCAACCATCCTCGGGTGGGGATGTCGAGATAGTTGTCGGGTTCGTCCAACAACAACACGTCGGCACCCGAGGTGAGCAACAGGTCGAGCACCAATCGCTTGCGCTCGCCACCCGACAGTTCCGAGACGAGACGGCGCGAGAAGTCGTCGATGGTCGACTTCACGCTGCGTTGGGCCGCCGCCTGCCACTTGGTTTCCAGTTCGTACCCACCCAGATCGCCCCAGTCGGAGAGGGCGGTGGCGTATCCCATGCCGTCGTCGGATCCGTCGGCCAACGCCTTCTCGGCGGCCACCAGTGCTCGACCGGCCGTGCGCAACTGTGCGGGGGCGACCTCGATGAGCATCTCGCGCAACGTGTCGGTGGGTCGGGACATGCCCACGTCCTGGGTCATGGTGAGCATCGAGCCGTTCACCGTGAACTCGCCACCGTCGGCGTCGATCACGCCCGAGAGAATGCGCAGAATGGTGCTCTTGCCGACGCCGTTGGCACCCACCAGTGCGGCGTGTTCACCGGGGGCGACGCCGAAACTGACGTCGAAGAAGAGTTGGTCGGCTCCGGGCGGCGCGTACTCGAGTTCGGAGACGACGATGCTGGTCACCTCGTCAGTCTCGCGTGACGGAGGGCCGACTACACCTTCAGCAGCAACTTGCCGTGATGCTCGCCGGTCATGAGCATGTTCATGACCATGGGGAAGTTCTCCACTCCGTGCTCGACGTGTTCGCGCATGACGATCTCGCCCTCGCGATACCACCGCGCCAACTGGCTCTCGGCGCGCTCGTAGTGAGCGGAGAAATGGAAGACCGCGAAGCCTTCCATCGTGGCGTGACGTTCGGCGAGCTTCAGGTAGTTCCGCGGTCCCCGAACGTCTCCCATGTTCTCGTACTGGGAGATCGCACCGCACACGACCACGCGCGATCCTTCGACGATGCGCAACAAAACCTCGTCGAGGATCTCCCCGCCGACGTTGTCGAAGAAGACGTCGATCCCGTCGGGCGCCAATTCGTCGAGGCGAGCGCCCACGTTCTCGTTGCGGTAATCGATGGCGCCGTCGAATCCCAATTCGTCCACGAGAAAGGCGCTCTTGTGGGGACCACCGGCGATACCGATCACTTTGGCGGCGCCGCTGAGGCGGGCTATCTGGCCGGCGAGCGAGCCCACGGCTCCCGCGGCCCCGCTGACCACCACGGTGTCGCCGGCTCGCACCCGTCCGACGTCGACGACTCCGAAGTACGCGGTGAGACCGGTGGTGAGACCGAGCGCACCGAGCCAGGCGTTGGCCGGAGCGATGGCGGTGTCGAGTTTTCGTAGCGCGACCGCGGGCACGGTGGCCACGGTTTGCGAGCCGAGTGGTCCGAACACGGCGTCGCCGACCTCGAACACGGGGTCGCGACTCTCGATCACCCGTCCCACTCCGAGAGCGGGGATCACCCCACCGAGTCGCGCCCCGCGATGGAAGCTTCCCTCGTCGAGCGTGGTGCGGATGAAGGCGTCGATGCCGAGCAGGTCGACGGCCACCGTGACGTGACCATCAGCGGGGGCGTCCACCGGTTCGTCGAGCACGTTGAAGTTCGAGGCGTCGGGTCGGCCCACGGGTCGTCGGACCAACACCACCTTGCGATTGACGCGAACCATCACAATCCGCCGTCGACCCCGAGGATCTGACCGGTCACCCAACTTGACGCCGGGGAGACGAAGTAGAGCACCGCCTGCCCCAGGTCGTCGGGAGTGCCGAGTCGTCGCATCGGCATGCGCAGCACCTTCTCCAGTTTCGGAAGGTCCTCGTCCTGCAGACGCATGGCTTTCATCATGATCTCGGTGGGCACCGCACCGGGCATGATGCAGTTCACGCGGATGCGCGGACCCAACTCCTTGGCGTAGGTCACGGTGAGCGAGTTCACCGCCGCCTTGGCCGCCGCGTAGTGGCCACTTCCCATCACCGTGCTCACCGCGGCCTTGGACGAGATGTTCACGATGCGACCACCGTCGCGCATGAGTCGGGCCGCGGTGTTGGTGCAGACCCAGATCGACGTGAGATTCAGGCGCATGGTGGCGTCCCACTCGGCGGGATCCAGCTGTGTGAGCGGCGCCTGTACGGGGGAACCACCGGCGTTGTTGATCCAGATGTCGAGGTGTCCGAATTCGGTGATTGCCCGTTGGGCCAACGCTTCGACCGCCTCGACGTCCGTGACGTCCGTGGGCACCGCGACGGCCCGACCTCCGACGGCTCGGATGTCGGCGGCCACCCGCTCCACTTCGTCGGCGCGGCGGGCGGCGCACACCACCGCCGCTCCGGCGCGGGCCAAGGTGTGGGCGATCCCCTCGCCGATTCCCCGACCGGCGCCGGTCACCACGGCCACGTCATCGGACAGGTCGAACAGATCGTTGATCGTCTCGCTCATCGCTCCCCCTTGATCGAGGAGAAAGTTACCAGTAGTAAGTAAGGGTGAGAAGAGCCGGTTTGGTCGACCCCCGGCGAGGGAGCACACTGCAGTCATGAGCAAGCCAACGACGGCGTCGGCACGCAAACCGGGTCGGCCGGTGGGCGGACAGTTGGAGGTCGGGCGCGAGCAGGTCCTGGATGCCGCCGAGCGGGTGATCGCCCGCCATGGGGCCGGGGCCTCGATCGACGCCGTCGCCCAGGAGGCCGGGGTGACCAAGCCCATCGTGTACGACCGGGTCGGTGGTCGCGCCGATCTGGCCGACGCCCTCGCCGAGCGGCTGTCCGATCGCATGGTCGCCGCCGCGGCCAGCGCATTGGTCGACGAACAGGGTTTCACCAAGGAGTCCTTGACCCGTTTCATCCGGGCCAGCCTGGAGGTGGTCGGCGACCACCGCGACCTGTTCTTGTACGTCACCGGGGGCACCACCGAGCAGACGGCCTTGGGCCGACTGAAGCTGGCCGAGCGGTCGACGACCCCCATGACCACGGTGTTGGCCCGATGGCGCAGCGACCTCGGGCAGGATCCCGGGGTGGCCCAGACCTGGGCGATGGGCATCGTGGGCATGCTCCAGTTGGTGTCGATGTGGTGGCTGACCCAGAACGAGCGCCCGGCCCCGGTGGTGGCCGCCGAGATCACCGAACTTCTCTGGCACGGCCTCCCGGGACCGACCCCCGGGGCGTAAATTACGAGGGGTAGATAATGCCCCACCGACGGTGTTACTGTCGTCACAGGTTTGTTGGGGGGAACAACATGGCCGCTGAAGACAACTACGAGGACCTGACGCAGTGTGCTCTCACACCCGAACTCGAGTCCAAGCTCGTGAACGTCTCGGGTGAGTGCGTCTTCATGTGGGTCAACTCCAAGAACGAGCCCTTCGGCGTCGTGATGTCGTATCTCCCCAAGGACGGCAAGATCTGGCTCACCGCCGCCGAGACCCGCAAGCGCATCCCCGCGTTGCGTCGCAATCCCCGCGCGGCGATCTGCATCAACAGCACCGGCTCCAAGTTGGGCGGCGGCAAGACCGTCACCTACAAGGGCAACTGCTTCATCCACGACGATCGGGCGACCAAAGACTGGTTCTACCCCGAGTTCGCCCGGCGCGTGCGGCCCGACAATGCCGCCGCGGCCGAGGCCTTTCGCACGTTCCTCGATTCACCGCACCGGGTGATCATGGAGTTCGTGCCCGATTACACCTTGAGCTTCGATGCCACTCTGATGTGGGCGCGTTCGCCCGAAGTCGTTCAATGACCACCAACACCCGAGGGAGATCAACATGTCGATGACCGAGAAGGTTCCGGCCCACTTGCAGGGCAACGGCCGACCCACGCAGGACGAACTCACCCTGACCGACCTGACGGTCGTGGGGCGAATCCCCGAGGAACTCGACGGCCGCTACCTGCGCAACGGGGCGAACCCGTTGACCGGCATGAGCGACCATCCGTTCTTCGGTGACGGCATGATCCACGGTGTCCGACTCCGAGACGGACGGGCCGAGTGGTACCGCAACCGCTACGTGCAGACGCCTTTCATCAAGGATCCGTCGATCGACATTCTCGACCCCAACGTCACCCTCGACATGACGTGCTCCAAGGCCAACACGCACATCGTCGGCCATGCGGGCAAGATCCTCGCGTTGGAGGAGGGACACTTTCCCTACGTGCTCGACGGTGAACTCGGTACGGTCGGACCGACCGACTTCGGTGGCGTGTTGAAGGGGCCCTTCACCGCGCACCCCAAGATCTGCCCCACCACCGGTGAGCTGTTGGCGTTCGGGTACGCCCCGTTGCCGCCCTACCTCACCTATCTGCGCGTGGCCGCCGACGGCACGCTGGCCCAGGTGGAGCCCATCACCGTCACCGGCCCCACGATGATGCACGACTTCAACATCACCGAGAACCACGTCGTCTTCATGGACCTGCCGGCGGTGTTCAACCTCGATCTCGCGCTCGAGGGCAAGATGCCGATCGAGTGGAGCGACGACTATCCGGCTCGTCTGGGCGTGATGCCCCGAACCGGCAACGACTCTCAGGTGAAGTGGTACGACATCAACCCCTGCTACGTCTTCCATCCGATGAACAGTTACGAGGACGGCGACAAGATCGTCCTCGACGTCGCGCGTTTCGACCACATCTGGAAGAAGGGTGCGATGGACTTCCCCAGTCCGAACCTGTGGCGTTGGGTGATCGACACCCGCACCGGCAAGGTGACCGAGGAGCAGATCGACGATCGAGCCGCCGAGTTCCCGCGGGTCAACGACGCGGTGATCGGCAAGAAGCACCGCTACGGCTACGAGATGTCGATGGGCAACGCCGGATTCGGCGAGGTCGACGCCGGTGCCATCTTGAAGTACGACCGTCAGAACGGCACGCGCACGTCCATCGAGTTGGGCAAGGGCCGGGTGTCGGGCGAGGCCGTTTTCGCTCCGGCCGCGGGGGCGACCGACGAGGACGACGGCTACCTGATGACCTACGTGTACGACGTCGCGTCGGACTCGAGCGAGTACGTGATCTTCGACGCCAAGACCATGAGCGCCGAACCGATCGCCACGGTTCATCTGCCGCGCGTGCCCTTCGGGTTCCACGGCAGTTGGGTGCCGGCCGACGTGGCCGACTGAGTTTCGCCGCGAACGCGGCGAATATCGAGGGGGGAAACAATGCAACGATCCGTGATGACGGGGGATTCGGGGTCGCGTCGACGTCGTTCACTGGCGGCGCTCATCGCGAGCGGTCTGCTCGTGGTGTCGTGCGGTGGTGGCGACGGGGAGTCGACCGACGAAACGGGGACCACCGAGGCGCCCGCCACCAGCGAGGCCCCGTCGGGTTCGGAGGCCCCGGCCTCCAGTGACGCGCCGGCGTCCGACGAGTTGCCGGCGCCGACCGGCGAGGAGATGGTGGTCGGTCTCGTCAACACCGAGGGTGGCGCGGGAGGACTGGACTTCCCCGACATTCGCCGCTTCATCGAGGCCGCCAACGAATACACGAGTGCGCACGGCGGACTGGGCAACCGCCCGGTGAGACTCGAGACCTGCATCGTCAAGGGCAGCCCCGAGACCTCGCAGGCCTGCGCCCAGGAGTTGGTGGGCAAGAACGTGGAGCTCGTCGTGCTCGGTCTCGACCTGTTCCCCGACTACAAGACCTACGAGGCCGCGGGCATTCCGGTGATCGGCGTGTTGCCGATCCTCCCGCCCGACTACACCGCCAACGCGTTGTTCCTCACGGGCGGCAACGCCACCTCACAGGCGGCCACCGCGGCGTTGGCCAAGGAGTACTTCGCGGCCACCAAGGTCGGCATCATCCACGCCGACAACGCCGGCGCCAACTCCACGGCGTCCTCGTTGACCGCCGCGCTCGACAAGGCGGGCATCGCGTGGAAGGCCGTGAAGGGCGGCGACAACGAGACCGACGCCGGTTTCCAGGGTCTGATGCGTCAGGCCGTGGAGGACGACCCCGATCTGCTCGTCTCGCTGTATTCCGACGCGGGGTGCATCGGCACCATGCGGGCCCGCGCCTCCCTCGGCATCACCATCCCGGTGATCAGCACGAGCATTTGCGCCGACAAGGACGTCATCGACGTGGTGGGCGACGACGCGACGGGCTGGTACTTCGCCGGTCTGGCCGAGGACCGTGACACTCCCGAGCGCGATCTGCAACGTCGCCTGCTGGCGCCGGTGCTCGAAGTCGAGGAAGAGGAGGTCTCCACGACCTCGCTCGGTCTCGGCGGCCTGGGCTACACGATGTGGATGTCGCTCGTCGACTACGGCGCCAAGATGTCGGACGAAGGAATCGAGATGACGGGAACGTCCCTGTTCGATTACCTGAAGTCCGGCGAGGGACTCTTCCTCTTCGGCGGTGACTCGCCCATCAAGTGCGGCTCGAACGCGAAGTATCCCGCGGTGTGCTCGTTCGTGTTCCCCTTCGCCATGTACAAGGGCGACGGGGTGGTCGGCCCCATCGACGACCTGGAGTCGGTGATCGGGTCGGTCCTGGTGGACAGCGGCCCGTACCTGCCCTGAACGTGACAGCACGAACCCGGCACCACCGTCGAGCAACCGACGCGACCGAGAAGATCGAATGACCGACTATCTCTTCTATCTGTTGCTCGGCAGTGGTGCCGGGGCGATCATCGCCGCCCTCGGTCTCGGCATGGTGGTGACGTATCAGGGTTCCGGTGTGGTGAACTTCGCCGCCGGTTCGATGGCCATGTGGGGCACGTACGTGTACGCGGAGTTGCGCAACGGCGCGTACGTGTTCCCCATCCCGGGGCTACCCGACCGCTACCACTTCGGCGACGACGTCGGTTTCAGGTGGGCACTGCTGCTCGCTCTGCTCACGGCGGGACTGTTGGGGCTGGTGGTGTACGCGGTGGTCTTCCGACCGTTGCGTCAGGCTCCCGCGTTGGCCAAGGTGGTGGCCAGCGTCGGACTCATCATCGTGTTCATCACCCTCGTCGAACGACGGTTCCAGGACACGACGGCCATGCGCGTGTCGCCGATTCTTCCGCGCGAGCCGGTGACGATCACCGGGGATCTCACCGTTCCCCGGGACGGCTTGTGGTTGCTGGCCATCGTGGTCATCATCGCCGCCTCGTTGTGGGCGGCCAGCAAGTATCTGCGGATCGGATTGGCCACCCGGGCCGCGGCCGAGAACGAGAAGGGTGCGGTGCTGCTCGGCTACTCCCCCGACCTCCTCGCGTCGTTGGGATGGGTGGTCTCCACGATGCTGGCCACCTTGGTGGCGATCCTGGCGGCACCTCAGGTGCAACTCAATCCCAGCATCTTCACGTTTGCCTTCCTGATCCCTGCGCTCGGGGCGTCGCTCATCGGCAAGTTCCAGAACTACTGGCCCACGCTCGTGACGGGCGTGCTGATCGGCATGGGTCAGTCGATCTGCACCAAGTTGCAGAACGAGATCGGTTGGTTCCCCGAGTACGGCGCGCGCGAGGGGATCCCCTTTCTCGTGATCATCGTGACGATGGTCGTGTTGGGCGAGCGCCTGCCCGAGCGGGGCGCGGTCAGCAATTGGAAGCTGCCCTCGGTTCCCCAGGCCCGCGTGACGCCGGTGTCGGTGCTCGTGCCCATCGTCCTGGCCGTGATCGGGTTGTTCGCCTTCGGGCCGCTCTGGCGCGCCGCCCTGATGACCACGGTCATCGCGTCGGTGCTCGCGTTGTCCCTCGTCGTGCTCACCGGATTCGGTGGCCAGACGTCGCTCGCCCAGATGGCCTTCGCCGGTGTGGCGGGCTTCGCCCTGTCGAAGTTGGCGATGCGGTTCGACATCCCGTTCCCCATCGCCCCGTTCCTCGCCGCCATCGGAGCGATGATCTTCGGATTGTTGGTGGGTTTCCCCGCGTTGCGGGTCCGAGGGACCAATCTGGCCATCATCACGCTCGCGGGTGGCGTCACCATCGCCGAGTTCGTGTTCAAGAACCCGGCGGTCATCGGGGACATCGAGTCGGGAGGCGCCAAGGTTCCGAATCCGCGACTCGGTTCGTGGGATTTCGGTCTGGTGTTCGGGGACAAGGTGTCGCGACCCGTCTTCGGTGTGTTCCTCGTGGTCATCCTCGTTCTCCTCTGTCTCGCGGTGGCCAACGTCCGGCGAGCCGGATCGGGGCGCGTCATGTTGGCGGTGCGGGGCAACGAACGCGCGGCGGCGGCCATCGGCATCAACGTCACCAACGTGAAGATGACGATGTTCGCCTTCTCCTCGTTCATCGCCGGTGTGGGGGGAACGTTGATCGCGTATCGATTCGGATCGGTTTCCGATCTGTCGTACGGCGTCATGGCGTCGCTGACGGCCTTGTCGGTCGCGTACCTCGGTGGCATCACCAGCGTCAGTGGTGCGGTCACGGCCGGGGTCACCGCCACCGCCGGGGTGATGTTCTACGGAATCAACCAGGTGTTCGGGGGCATGGGTCGGTGGGAGGTGCTCATCGGCGGGGTGTTGTTGATCGCCACCGCCATCACCAACCCCGAGGGCATCGCCGGCGGCATTCGTCTGCAGGTGGCGCGCAAGCGTCGTGAGCGCGAACTCGCACGGCTCGGCACTCCGATCTGACTCCTTCACGAAGTCCTGAGGCTTCCTTCATCGATCGCAGAGACTGATTCACGTTTCGAGGGGTCGAACCTCGTTATGGTTCTCGCGACGACACGTCGTGTCGAACCAAGGAGCAATCATGAAGAAGTTCATCGGAATCGCCGCGTCGGTCGTGGCCGTGGCCGGACTCGTCGCGTGCGGTGGTGACGACGGTGGAAGTGGCGACGTCGATCGTGACGCGTTGATCGCCATGTTCAACGAGGACGGCGAGATGACGCCGGAGATGGCCGAGTGCATGGCCGATGCCACCATCGAGGCTCTCGACGCCGCCGACATGGAGTCGATCATGGCCGGAGGCGACCCCAGCCCCGAGGGCGAGGCCGCGTTCATGGAAGCCATCCAGCCCTGCATCGAGCTGGAACTCGGCAGCTGAGATCAGACCGCGGTGACGGTGGGTGACCCCGCCGTCACCGCGAAGGTCTTCCACGTCGTGACCGCGGATCCCTCCACGAGCGCGTCGTCGACGATGCGGTAGTCGGCGGTCCACGACGTGGCGTCCACCGTGTGCAGGGTGTAGCCGCGGTGCGCCACTTCGGCGTCGATGATGTTGGGCAGAGCCACCAGGAGCGCCTCGGTGGACGAGTCGATGTTTCCGCTCGAGGAGATCGACGTGGTGACGAACTCGACACCCCGCGCGACGGTGGGTTCGGCCGACGAGGTCAACTGACCCACTCCGGCCAGATGGATGTCTCCGGTGAGAACGACGAGATTCTCCACTGTGGCGACCGACTCCAGCAGGCGATCGCGGGCCGGGGCGTATCCGTCCCATTGGTCGTAGTTGAGGATCGCGGCTCCGAGACGGATGTCGGTCATCACCGTCTGGTTCGCGAGCACGCTCCACACCGCGTCGCTCTGGATGTTCTCGGCGACCCACGTCTCCTGCTCGTCGCCCAGCAACGTGCGTTCCGGAACGGACGCCTCGTCGCACGCCGGAGTCACCTGAAGCACCGCGTCACCACAGGCCTGGTCGTCGCGGTACTGACGTCCGTCGAGGACGAGCATGTTCACGAGGCCGCCCCACGCGACACGGCGGTGAATGGTGAGGTTCTCGTCGACCGGGGGATCGAGACGCACCGGCATGTTCTCCCACCACGCCTGGTACGCCGCGGCCCGTCGGGCCGCATAGCCCTCGGCGTCGGCGGGATCCTGTGGTGTCAGCCCGGCGTAGTTGTTCTCCACCTCGTGGTCGTCCCAGGTCACGACCCACGGACAGGTCGCGTGCGCCTTCTGCAACAGCGGGTCGCTCTTGTAGAGCGCGTAACGGTTGCGGTACGCGACGAGATCCTCGATCTCCTCGCTGTTGTGCAATCGCACGGTTCCGGCACCGAGGGTTCCGACGCCGCCCTCGTAGATGTAGTCGCCGAGGAACACCACCAGATCGGGGGCCTGTTGTGCCATGTCGTCGTAGGCCGTGTAGAAGCCGGCGGTGTAGTTCTGGCACGACGCCGTGGCGATGCGCACCGGATCGGTCGCCGTCGCGTCGGGAGCTGACCGGGTGAGACCCACGGGACTGACGAACTCTCCGACGCGAAATCGGTAGTGGACGACGGTGTCGGCCGGCGGCGACACCTCCACGTGCACGCTGTGACCGTGGCGCGCCGTGGCGATCACGTCGCCGGAGCTCACGATGTTCGCGAAGTCGGCGTCGGTGGCCAGTTCCCAACGTACGGACACCTCGTCTTCGGTGACACCGCCACCGTTCAACGGATCGGGGGCGAGCCGCGTCCAGATGATGACCGAATCCACCGAGGGATCGCCGGACGCCACGCCGAGGGTGAAGGGGTCGACGTCGAAGGGGGCCGGGGCCAGCGTGGTCGGCGCGGTGGTCGTCTCGTCGGGGGTCGGTGACGTCGACGCGGTGGTGTCCGTCGAGTCGCCGTCGCCGGAACTCGAACAGGCGGCCACGACCACCGATGCGCCCAGAGCGAGGAAGAGTCGACGGGAGATGGGTGTGCTCATGACCGAATCTTGTCAGACCTCCGGACCCCGTCGTGACGGTCGTGTCCCGTGAGCGGGTCTGGCGACCCATCGCCCCTCAAGCCCGATCGGCGCAGGCTTCCTCCGAGAGGGGACACCCTCCCACCCGGAGTCGAGGAGGAAGACGATGCGCGTTCGGTGGTGCAGGACGATCGGAACGGTGGTGGTGTGGTCGGCATTCGCGTCGTGCGCACACGGCGGCGGGGCGATCACCGGTGAACCGCCCGTCTCGATCGTGGGCTCGTCCGGGATCTCCGTGACCACGGTGGTCGTCGGGACGAACCCGGAGAACCCCGTTGCGGCGCCCACCGTGACCGACCTCGTCGCGGACTTCCATCGAACGATGACCGAGCGCGTGGAGTGCGGTCGGCGACCCGGCGAGTGTCGACCCGACGAACTGGCGGTGGCGGGATCGCCACTGCACTCCGAACTGAGTGCGCTGATGGAGTCTCGTGCCGCCGCCGGAATCTCGGCGTCGCGGCGGGGTTCCTTGCGCTATCGCATCGACGATTCCCGTGTCGCCGATGGCGTGGGAGTGGTGCGCACGTGCCTCACCGACGACACGGTGCTGACGATGGACGGGGCCGTTTTCGACGAGTCCGTCTACAGCGCCGTCATCGAATGGACCCTGGTGTGGACCGAGACGGGTTGGAAGTGGAGCGAGTGGCGAGTGGTCACGTCGTCGAACGAGGAGGACCTGTGCGGGCTCGCCGGATGATCTCGACGGCATTGATGATCGTCGTACTCGGGGTGTTCATCGCCGACGTTCATCGCCAGGCGTTGGCCTCGGACACATCAGGTGGTGCATCGGACGGCGTCATCTGGTCCGGTGTCCAATCCGGAACTCCTCCGACCGGGGGCTCGTCCGGTGGCTCGTCGTGCAGCTGGCGGATGTTGGTGACCTTCGACTCCAGCATCGGTCGCACCACGAACATCTCCCGCGTGGTCTCGGGCATCCGATACGACCTCTACGAACGACGTTGCGGTGCCGTCTTCACCGACGTCTGGATACCGAGACTCTCGCCGAGCCAACTCGCCCGCAGTGCGGCGGTGTCGGCGCAGGCCCGACTGCCCGCTCCGGTCGCCAACTTCGCTCCGGTCGCGGACTCGGTGGTGGTGAAACTGCCCGTCTGGTTTTGGGTGGAGGCTTCGTGGTGGACACCGGTGTCGGCCACCGCGTGGATCCCCACGGCCACGGGAACGCTCTGGGCCCGCACCACCGCCACGCCGGTGCGCGTCGAATTCCTGACGCAGGACGACGCGAGCCCCGGTGGCCTCGGCGCCGGGTCGACGTCGTGCGCGGGCCCGGGTCGGCCGTGGCAGGTCGCCCTCGGCGACGAGGCCGTGTCGGCCTGCTCGTACACCTTCGCTCATTCGTCGGGCTCGCGACCGTCGGGCCGGTTCGTCGGGGTGGTGGGCGTCGAATGGCGCATCAGCTGGACGTCGAGCACGGGGGCCGGTGGCACGTTGCCCCCGCACACCACCGCTTCGTTCGTGACGACGCGGGTGGGCGAGCTTCAGGCCCTCGTCGGTTGAGAGCGCGGCGCGCGCTGCGACCACAGGACGCCGACGATCACGAGCGTGGCCCCGACGATCTGCACGGGCTTCAGCGACTCGTCGAGGATCAGAACGACCCAGATCAACGTCAGCACCGGTTCGGTGGTGGCCACCAACGCCGCCGACGACGGACCGAGTCGACGCACACCGAGGAAGAAGGCCATGCTCGCCAGCACCGTGCTGACGGCGGCGAGTCCGAGCGCCGATCCGAATCCCCCGAGGCTGCTCGGGGCTTGTATCGGCCACGAGATCATCGCGGCCACGGCGGCGAAAGCCAGTGATCCGGTGAGACTCCACGCCGATGCCACCAGACCGTCACCGCCGTCGGTGACGAGTCGCTCGCTGTAGATCACGTAGGCCGCGTAGGTGAGTGCGTTGCCCAACGTGAACAACAGGCCGGCCACCGTGGCTCCGCCGGCGCCGTCCAACACCTCGGGCACCGTGAGGGCGATGCCCACCAGGGTGATCAGAACGGCGATCCACACGTGTCGACCGGCGGGTCGTCCCAACAAGGTGGAGCCGACGGCCACCATCGCCGGATACGTGTAAATGATGACGATGTAGAGCGCACCCGGCAGCTGATCGAGTCCGGCGAAAGCCAACCAGGCGACACCGCCGAACAGCACGCCGGCCGTGAAGCGTGGGAGCCACGCCACCGAGAAGGGTCCGGGACCACCGAACCGGGCCCGCACCAACACCACCGACCACGCGATGGGCACGGCGAGCAGGAAGCGCCAGGCGAGGACGTCGACCGCGTCGAGTTCCTCGAGCACGTTCTTCCCGAAGATCGTGAACATCGAGTAGGCGGTGGCGCTCAGGACCATCCACGCGACACCACTCCGAACGGCGTGGTCGCTCTGGACCTGATCGCGAGATTCCGACACGAGTGAGAGACGCTAGAGCATCGAGGCGTCGGAAACGTCCCGGGCCGCGTGCCGCAGGAGCAATTCCTCGAGGGCGCTGGCGGTCATCGCCCGCGCGTAGAGATGACCTTGGTGCGTGATGCACCCGAGAGCCAACAACGCGTCGGCCTGCGAACCCGTCTCGACCCCGTCGGCGGAGACGGCCAGCCCGAGATCGCGCGCCAACTGCACCATGGCCCGAACGACCGCACGATCGTTCGGGTGCGACGTGAGGGCGTCGACGTGCTGTCGATCGACGCGGATCTCGTCGAGGGGGAGGGTGCGAATCATCGACAACGCCGCCCCGCCGCGCCCCGCGTCCTCCAGGCAGACCCGCGCCCCACGTCGTCGCATCTCGGTGAGCAGTCCCGCGGCGCCCACCACGTCGCCCAACACGGCCGCCTCGTACACGTCGAGGGTCAGCACGCCCGGATCGATACCGGTGAAGAAGGACTGGATCTGTCCGTCGCGCCACGCGCGCGGAGTGCACCGGTGCGGAAGGTTCACGCGGAATCGGAACCCCGCCGGCAGACCCAGCGCGCTCAGTCGACGGATGACCGGTCGCGCCTGTTGCATGATCACGCTGGTCAATCGCTCGAGGGTGCTGGCGTCCTCGGCCATCGTGAGCATCTCGGCGGCGTTGGCGATCGAGCCGTCCTCTCGCAACCACCGGGCGAGGATCTCGGCACCCACGAGTCGGCCGGTGCCGGCGTCGAATTCGGGTTGGAAGAACGGCACCACGTCGCCGGCGTCGATCGAGCGTCTCAGGGCCCGCTCCTCGCGGTTACGGCGTTGCATCTCGGCACGCACGTCGGCCGTGAACACCTCGATGCGGTCCCGTCCGCCGTCCTTGGCGCGGTGCAACGCGGCGTTGGCGAAACCGATGATGGTGCTCGGCGTGTCGTCACGCTCCGGACCGATGGCGATCCCCACGCTGGCCGAGACGCGAACCAGTCGACCGACCAACTCCAACGGTTCGCCGATCGAGCGCGTCAGTCGCTCGGCGACGGCCACCACCCGATCGAGGTCGGAGGCGTCGTCCATGACCACCACGAACTCGTCGCCGCCCAGTCGTCCCGCCGTGCAACCCGCCGGGAGAGTCGCCGAGATGCGTCGTCCCATGACCTGCAACAACTGATCACCGGCACCGTGGCCGAGGGAGTCGTTGATGCTCTTGAAGCGATCGATGTCCATGAACATCACGGCGATGGGTCCGGTGGCCTCGTCGAGGATGCGGTTGAGGCGTTCGGTGAGGCCCCCGCGGTTGAGCAGCCCGGTCATGGAATCGTGGGCGGCCACGTGGATCAACTCGTCGTGGGCGGCCACGATTCGGGATCGGTCGTGCTCCAATTGGCCCACCCGGACCTCGGCCTCGCGACGTCGACGGTCCACCAGCACCAGGGCCGCGAGGGCGAGCAGACCTCCGAGGGCCACGATGATGACGAGCACGCAGGGTTGTCGGCCTCGCGAGGTGCGGTCTTGATCAGATTTCGACCCGACCCCCGGGTGGTGCCCGCTCCGACCGACAGCTAAGGACAAATGTTTAGTCAGTGTGACTAAGGAAACAACATTTGTGTGTTGTCGCCGGGCGCTCGAGCCTCTAACTTGACACGCACTGACGCAGGATCCCCCACCCCCCGGGGGATTCGGCGTCAGTCCACATCGGGCACGACCCCCGTCATCCCACCTCAACAGGAGAAACCCCCATGGCCAAGGCAGTCGGAATCGACCTCGGAACCACCAACTCGGTTGTCGCCGTCCTCGAAGCGGGAGACCCGGTGGTCATCCCCAACTCCGAAGGGGCCCGAACCACCCCCTCGGTGGTGGCATTCAGCAAGGCCGGCGAGGTCCTGGTGGGTGAGGTGGCCAAGCGTCAGGCCATCACCAACCCCGACCGCACCTTCCGCTCGATCAAGCGCCACATGGGCGAGGGCTGGAAGAGCGACGACATCGACGGCAAGAAGTACACGCCCCAGGAGATCAGCGCCCGCACGCTCATGAAGCTGAAGCGCGACGCCGAGGCGTATCTGGGCGACACCGTCACCCAGGCGGTCATCACCGTGCCCGCGTACTTCGACGACGCGCAGCGCACCGCCACCAAGGAGGCCGGTCAGATCGCCGGGCTCGAGGTGTTGCGCATCATCAACGAGCCCACCGCGGCCGCCCTGGCCTACGGACTCGACAAGGGTTCCGAGGACGAGACGGTGCTGGTGTTCGACCTCGGTGGTGGAACCTTCGACGTGTCGGTGCTCGAGATCGGCGACGGCGTCTTCGAGGTGAAGAGCACCCACGGCGACACCGTTCTCGGTGGTGACGACTGGGACCAGCGCATCATCGATTGGTTGGTCGCGCAGTTCAAGAGCGCGCACGGCGTCGATCTGGCGAACGACCGCATGGCCACCCAGCGTCTGAAGGAGGCCGCCGAGAAGGCCAAGATCGAACTGAGCCAGGTGCAGCAGACGCAGATCAACCTGCCGTTCATCACGGCCACCCCCGAAGGCCCGTTGCACCTCGACGAGACCCTCACCCGTTCGAAGTTCCAGGAGATGACCGCCGACCTCATCGAGCGTTGTCGTATCCCCTTCGAGCAGGCCATCAAGGATGCCGGTCTCACCAAGGGTCAGATCAACCACGTCATCCTCGTCGGCGGTTCCACCCGTATGCCCGCCGTGCAGGATCTGGTGCAGTCGCTCACCGGCAAGGAGCCCAACAAGAGCGTCAACCCCGACGAGGTGGTCGCCATCGGCGCCGCCGTGCAGGCCGGTGTGTTGAAGGGCGACGTGAAGGACGTGCTGTTGCTCGACGTGACGCCGTTGTCGCTCGGCATCGAGACCAAGGGTGGCGTCATGACCAAGCTCATCGAGCGCAACACCACCATCCCCACCAAGCGCACCGAGGTGTTCACCACCGCCGAGGACATGCAGCCTTCGGTCGAGATCCACGTGTTGCAGGGCGAGCGCGAGATGGCCTCGTACAACAAGACCCTGGGCAAGTTCCAGTTGGTCGATCTGCCGCCCGCGCCCCGTGGCGTGCCGCAGATCGAGGTCACCTTCGACATCGACGCCAACGGCATCGTGCACGTGTCGGCCAAGGACCGCGCCACCAACAAGGAGCAGTCGATGACCATCAGCGGTCAGAGCACGCTCTCCAAGGACGACATCAACCAGATGGTCAAGGACGCCGAGGCCCACGCCGAGGAGGATCGTCAGCGTCGTGAAGAGGCCGAGGTGCGCAACAACGCCGATTCGCTCGTGTACCAGACCGAGAAGGTGTTGCGCGAGCAGGGCGACAAGGTGACAGCCGAGGAGAAGGCCGCCGTCGAGACCCCGTTGGCCACGCTGAAGAAGGCCCTCGAGGGCAACGACACCCCGAGCATCAAGGCCGCCACCGAGGCGCTGATGTCAGCGAGCCAGGCCTTCAGCCAGAAGCTGTACGAGGCGGCGGCCCGCGACGCGAACGCCGCGGGCACCTCGGCCTCGGGCCAGAGTGCGGCTTCCAACGACGACGAGATCGTCGACGCCGAAATCGTCGACGGCGACAACTGAGACTCGTCATGTCCGAGGAAACGACCGAACCCATCGGTGACGAAGGCGCGGGCGACGATCTCGTCGTCACCGCTCACGAGGAACCGACCGAGATCGATCTGCTCACGGCCGAGAGAAACCAATACCTCGAGTTGGCGCAGCGCGTTCAGGCCGATTTCGAGAATTATCGCAAGCGCGTGAGTGCCCAGACGGCCGACGACGTCGACCGGGCCACCGGTCGCATCGCCGAGGCGCTGTTGCCGGTTCTCGACGCCTGCGAGGCCGCCTTCGTGGCTCATCCCGCCGAGATCGAGCCGCTCTTCAACCTGTTGTTGGGAGAACTGAAAAAGCAGGGTCTCGAAGCCATGAACCTGCACGGGCAGCCCTTCGACCCCGCTCTGGCCGAGGCCGTGTTGCAGGAACCCGCAGACGGCGAGGGTGACGGAACCACCGTGGTGGTCGACGTCCTGCGCAGCGGGTACACCTGGAAGGGTCGCGTTCTGCGAGCGGCGTTGGTGAAGGTCAAGGGCTGAGGACGACACCACCATGACCGCGCAGCGCGAATGGTACGAGAAGGACTATTACGCGGTGCTCGGTGTCGCCCAGGATTCCTCTCCCAAGGAGATCACCAAGGCCTACCGAAAGTTGGCGCGCGAGAACCATCCCGACGCCAAGCCCGGAGACGCCGCCGCCGAGGAGCGGTTCAAGGAGATCTCCACCGCGTACGACGTGTTGAGCGACGAGTCCAAGCGCAAGGAGTACGACGAGGTGCGTCGCCTCGGCCCGATGGCCGGTGGCATGGGCGGTATGCGCTTCAACACCGGTGGCGGAGACGGTTCGATCGACGACTTGCTGCGGATGTTCGGCGGTGGTCGGGCTCGTTCGGGAGGTGTCGGTCCGCGCCGGGGGAACGACCTCGAAGCCACCTTGGGCCTGGAGTTCACCGAAGCGGCCCACGGAGTGACCACCGCGGTCCACCTGACGAGTGACGCGCGTTGCGAGACGTGCAACGGAAGTGGCGCCCGACCCGGAACGACTGCCAAGACGTGCGGGCAGTGCGGAGGTCGCGGTCAGGTGGATGACAATCAGGGTTTCTTCTCTTTCGCCTCGCCGTGCGGTCGTTGCGGCGGATCGGGGAGCATCATCGAGACTCCGTGCGGAATGTGTCGGGGCTCGGGAATCGAGAAGAGGAACCGCGAGGTGAAGGTGCGCGTGCCCGCCGGAGTGGCCGACGGACAGCGCATCCGACTTCCCGGCAAGGGCACTCCCGGTCGTAACGGCGGGCCGGCCGGTGATCTGTTCATCATCTGCCGTGTCGCCCCGCATCGGATCTTCGGGCGTGACGGTGAGAACCTCACCGTGAAGGTGCCCATCACTTTCGCCGAGGCAGCGTTGGGCGCCGACATCCAGGTTCCGACGTTGTCGGGAGAGCGGGTGACCCTGCGGGTGAAGCCCGGCACGCAGAGCGGAACGCGCCATCGCGTGAAGGGTCGGGGCATCGAGACCGCCAAGCATCAGGGTGATCTGATCGTCACGGTCGATGTCGTCGTGCCCACGAACCTCGACGACGAACAACGGTCGGCCGTCGAAGCCTTGGCCGCGGTGACCTCGGAGTCACCGCGGGAGAATCTGTTCACGGGGGAGGGAAGATGAGCGACGCGAACGACCGCGCCATCTACGTGATCTCGGTCGCGGCCCAGTTGGCGGGCATGCATCCGCAGACCTTGCGCATCTACGAGCGTCGTGGATTGCTGCACCCCGCGCGCACCCAGGGCGGCAATCGTCGCTACAGCGACATCGACATCGCCCGTCTGAAGCGCATCGCCGAACTGACGGCCGAGGGCATGAACGTGGAGGGAATCCGACGCGTGATGGCGTTGGAGGCCGAGGTGCAACGACTGCGCGACGAGGTGGACCGTCTGCGACTCCTGGCGGCGCACGCCATCAGCGAACACGAACGGCGCTCGCACGGCGAGATCGTGCCCCTCCGACAGGGAGTCGCGGTGTTCGGTCAGGTGCCCTCGGTTCTACGGCGGGATCCGAGGAACTGAGATGAGCACCGCCCCCGACTACCAGCCCTATGTGGCCGGACCGTTCCGCTGGCGTCTCGCCCTGCGTCCCCTCGATCTCGCCGACTGGATCCAGATCGGCGACGACTACGACCACGAGATGGAGGCCAAGGACGTCGTCCTGCGTGATCATCACGACACCGTCGTGGCGGTGATCGACGGCATCGAAGAGGAAGGCGCCGAGGTGTTGCGGCATCTGTGCGAGCACCTGTGCGTCACCCGGCCCGATTGGTTCGTGCGCGAGGGTGATCACATCGTCAACCGCCGACGTGGTGAGCGTTGGCCGGTGACCGCCGGACCCGACGGTGAGTGGCGGGTCCACCCGCTCGACGTCGCGGGCCGTCTGGTGCAGGAGGACCTGGCGTTGCTGGTGAATCGCGACGGACGACCCGTGTTCGGCGGCGGCTCGGTGTGTTTCCCCAACCGCTGGGACCTCTCGTCGAAGCTGGGTTTGTCGATGGCCGAGGTGCACGCTCCGGTCGATCGACTCAACGAACAACTGCGCGACCCCATCGACTCCTTCTTCTCGCGGCTCACGGTGGAGAAGCCCTTCTGGCGTCTGGGGTGGGGCGTTCTCGACACCGACGATCCCTATCAGCCGATGGACGGCACCGCGTCCACTCCCCCGCCGCTGCCCGAGGTCGGTGATCCCGACACCGGTGATCGTTTGTTCCTCCGTGTCGAACGCGAGACCCTTCGTCGTTTCCCCGAGACCGATTGCGTTCTGTTCACCATCCGCACGTACATCCGTCCCCTTTCGCATCTGGTCGAACGGCCCGAGGACGCCGGACGATTGGCTGAAGCCTTGAGTCAGCTTCCCGACGACGTTCGGGACTACAAGCGAACCACCGAACTCACCGCCGCCGCCGTGCGTTGGCTGAACTCGGTGGCCGAGAAGCGAGCGAATTCCACCGGAGGTCAGTGACATGGCATTCAACCCCAAGAACTGGACGATCAAGTCGCAAGAGGCGGTGGCGGCCGCCATCGATCAGGCGAAGTCCTTCTCGAATCCGGAACTCACGGGCGATCACGTGCTCGGTGCTCTCGTGCGTCAGGACGACACCATCATCCCCGCGGTTCTGGCGAAGTTGGGTCTGGCGCCGCTCATGATCCGCAACCAGTGCGACGAGCGGGTGGCCAAACTCCCCAAGGCGCACGGTGGCGACGAACCCCGCATGAACCGCGAGCTCAACAACATCTTCGAGATGGCCGAGCGCTACCAGAAGGATTTCAAGGACGACTACCTCAGCGTGGAGCACCTGTTGTTGGCCATGAACCAGCGACTCGGAGTGGGAAGCGAGGAGTTGTTGCAGGCGTTGCGCGAGGTGCGCGGCAGCCACCGGGTGACCGATCAGAACCCCGAGGAGAAGTTCCAGGCCCTCGAGAAGTACGGGCAGGACCTCACCAAGCGTGCTCGCGAGGGCAAGATCGATCCGGTCATCGGACGCGACGCCGAGATCCGTCGGGTGATCCAGGTGCTCAGCCGTCGAACGAAGAACAACCCGGTGCTGATCGGCGAACCCGGCGTGGGCAAGACGGCCATCGTCGAGGGCCTGGCGCGGCGAATCGCCGACGGTGACGTTCCCGAGGGCCTCAAGAACAAGCGACTCATCTCGCTCGACATCGCCAGCCTGTTGGCGGGCGCCAAGTATCGCGGGGAATTCGAGGAGCGCTTGAAGGCCGTGCTGAAGGAGATCACCGACGCCGCCGGTGAGGTGATCACGTTCGTCGACGAACTGCACACGATCGTCGGTGCCGGAGGCGCCGAGGGGGCCATGGACGCCGGCAACATGATCAAGCCCATGTTGGCCCGCGGCGAGTTGCGCATGATCGGGGCCACGACCCTGGACGAGTATCGCAAGTACGTCGAGAAGGATCCGGCCCTCGAACGGCGGTTCCAGCAGGTGTACGTGGGTGAACCCACGGTCGAGGACACCATCGCGATCCTGCGCGGCCTCAAGGAGCGATACGAGGTGCACCACGGTGTGCGTATCCAGGACTCCGCTCTGGTGAGTGCCGCCGTGCTCTCGGACCGGTACATCACGAGTCGATTCCTGCCCGACAAGGCGATCGACCTCGTCGACGAGGCCGCCAGCAAGTTGCGCATCGAGATCGACTCGCTGCCCACCGAGATCGACATCGTCGAGCGTCGGATGCTCCAGTTGGAGATCGAGAAGTTGGCCCTCGAGAAGGAGACCGACGCGGCGTCGGTCGAGCGACTCGAGTCGTTGGAGGACGAACTGGCGTTGCTCAAGATCCAGAGCACCGACATGCGCGAGCACTGGCAGCAGGAGAAGGACGCCATCGCCGCCATCCGCAACCTGAAGGAGGAACTCGAGCAACTCCGCATCGCGGTGGAGCGCGAGTCCGATCTCAACGTCGCCGCCGAGATCCGCTACGGACGTATTCCCGAGTTGGAGCGCCGCATCTCCGAGGCGACCACCCACCTCGACGAATTGCAGACCGGTAACCGCATGTTGAAGGAAGAGGTCGACGCCGAGGACATCGCCGAAGTGGTGAGCAAGGCCACCGGTGTTCCGGTGACCCGCCTGATGGAGGGCGAGATGGCCAAGCTGGTGCACCTCGAGGATCTGTTGCATCGTCGGGTGATCGGGCAGGACGAGGCGGTGACGGCGGTGTCCAACGCGATCCGTCGCAGCCGCGCGGGCTTGAGCGATCCGCACCGTCCCATCGGCTCGTTCCTGTTCCTCGGGCCCACCGGAGTGGGCAAGACCGAGTTGGCCCGGGCGGTGGCCGAGTTCCTCTTCGACGACGAACGGGCGATGGTCCGCATCGACATGGGCGAGTACATGGAGAAGCACTCGGTGTCGCGACTCGTCGGGGCGCCTCCCGGCTACGTGGGCTACGACGAGGGCGGTCAACTCACCGAAGCGGTTCGTCGCCGCAGTTACAGCGTGGTGCTCCTCGACGAGATCGAGAAGGCCCACCCCGACGTCTTCAACATTCTGTTGCAGGTCCTCGACGACGGTCGTCTGACCGACGGCCAGGGTCGAACCGTTGACTTCACCAACACGGTGATCGTCATGACCTCGAACCTCCCGGTGGACCCGGTGGAGTACTTCAAGCCCGAATTCGTCAACCGCATCGACGAGATCATCCGCTTCCGATCGCTCAGTGAGGACGATCTCACGCACATCGTCGCGATCCAACTGGCCAAGCTGCGCGAACGATTGGCGGCCCGTCGCATCACTCTCGAGGTGACCCCGGCGGCGATGAGTCTGCTGGCGGCCGAGGGCTTCGACCCGTCGTTCGGGGCCCGTCCGCTGAAGCGGGTGATCCAACGCGAGATCGGCGACCGGGCCTCGGTGCTCATCCTCGAGGGCAAGGTGGCCGAGGACGGTTTCATCACGGTCGACGCCCGGGACGGCCAGATCGTCGTCGGCTCCTGACGAACCACCCCCGTAACGGGTAGGGTTTCGTCACGTTCCCCCGAGTTAGGAGCGTTGCCATGTCCGTGACCGTTGTCGTCGGTGCCCAGTGGGGCGACGAAGGAAAAGCCAAGGTCATCGACTTGCTCGCGCGCGAGAACGACGTCGTCGCGCGTTATCAGGGTGGACACAACGCCGGACACACCGTCGTCGTGGGAACCGAGAAGTACGCCCTTCAGCTCATCCCGTCGGGAGTCCTCTACGAACACGTGACGCCGGTGATCGGCAACGGAGTCGTCGTCGACCTTCCCACGCTGTTCTCCGAGATCGACCGCCTCGAGGCCCGCGGGGTCTCGTGCGCGCGCCTTCGCGTGTCGAGCCAGGCCCATCTCATCTTCCCGTGGCACCAGACCCTCGACGCCCTGAGCGAGGGGAGCCTGGGCGAGAACAAGATCGGAACCACGTTGAAGGGCATCGGCCCGGCCTACGCCGACAAGGCGAACCGAACCGGAGTGCGGGTGGGCCAGTCGCTCGACACCCCTGCGTTCGCGAGCCTGGTGCGCGCGGCCGGCGTCGCCGCCAACGTGCGCATCACTTCGTTGGGTGGGGACGCGCTCGACGTCGACGAGATCGTCGTGCGATACGCGTCGCTGGCGGAGCGATTGCGGCCCTACGTGGCCGACACCATCGGGCTGCTGCACGACGCCGTCGATTCCGGACGTCGGGTGCTGTTGGAGGGAGCCCAGGCCACCTTCCTCGACCTCGACCACGGCACCTATCCCTACGTCACCTCGTCCAACCCCACCGCGGGCGGCGCCAGCACGGGAAGCGGGATCGGCCCGCGTCTGCTCGACCGCATCATCGGCATCACGAAGGCGTACACCACTCGCGTCGGTTCCGGACCGTTCCCCACGGAACTGGTCGACGAACTCGGGGAGAAGTTGGTCGACATCGGGCACGAGTTCGGCACCGTCACCGGTCGTCGTCGTCGCACCGGCTGGGTGGACTGCGTGATGCTGCGGCACGCGGTGCGGGTGAACTCGCTCACCGAGTTGGCGCTCACCAAGCTCGACGTTCTCGACACCTTCGACGAGGTGCGCGTGTGCACGGGCTACACGATCGACGGCCGGGCGGTGCACGGGTATCCGGACCTCAGCGAGGATCTGGCCCGGGTCGTTCCCACCTACGTGACCATCCCCGGTTGGAAGCAGGATCTGGGGGGCTGTCGCTCCGCCGCCGACCTGCCCGCGAGTGCCCGGGAGTTCATCGCCACCGTCGAACGCGAGGCCGGCGTGCCGGTGCGCATCGTCGGAGTCGGCCCCGAGCGCGACGACGTCCTCGAATGGCCCGGGACCGACACGGGGGCGGGCGCATGATCGCGCGTTACTCGTTGCCCGAGATGGAGTCGGTCTTCTCCGACGAGACGCGCTTTTCCCGCTGGGTGGAGATCGAACTGCTGGCCACCGAGGCGCACGCCGCGATCGGCAGCGTCCCGAACGAGGACGCGCGTGCGTGTCGTGACCGGGCCCCGGTGGTCGACGCTTCCTTCGTCGACGCGGTGGCCGAACGCGAGAAGGTGACCGACCACGACGTGGCCGCCTTCGTCGACGTGATGCAGACCCGCATCGGAGGCGCGGAGGCCGCGTGGATCCATTACGGGTTGACCTCCACCGACGTGGTGGACACCGCACTGTGCTGGGCGTTGCGCGACGCCGCCGACCTGCTCATCGACGCGTCGAGCAAGTTGCTCCGCGTGCTGGTGAACATGGCCAAGGCGCACCGCGACACCGTGATGATCGGACGCACGCACGGCGTGCACGCCGAACCCACCACCTTCGGCGCCAAGATCGCCCTGTGGGCCCTGCAGGTGGAGCGTGATCGTCGTCGTCTGATCGAGGCGCGACGCACGATCGCGGTGTGCAAACTGTCGGGGGCGGTCGGCACCTACTCCAACATCGATCCGCGAATCGAGGCCGCGGTGGCCTCGTCGCTCGGACTCGAACCCGTCCCGGCCACCCAGGTGATCAGCCGCGACCGCCACGCCGAGTACATGTGGGCCTGTGCCTCCGTGGGCGCGACGTGCGAGATGATCGCGGTCGAATTGCGCCATCTGCAGCGCACCGAGGTGCGCGAGGTGGAGGAGGGGTTCAAGTCGGGCCAGAAGGGTTCGTCGGCGATGCCCCACAAACGCAATCCGATCTCGGCCGAGACCATCAGCGGACTCTCACGGGTTCTCCGGGGGAACCTTCAGGCCGCCCTGCAGGACGTCGCGCTCTGGCACGAGCGCGACATCTCGCACAGCTCGGTCGAGCGCATCGTGCTCCCCGACTCCTCGATGTTGGCGCACTACATGTTGCACCGGCTGCGTCGTTTGCTCGAGGGACTGCAGGTGTCGTCGGAGCGCATGCGTGCGAACCTCATGTCGAGTCACGGGCTGGTGTTCAGCCAGCCGGTGTTGTTGGCCCTGGTCCAGAGCGGTTTGTCGCGCGACGATGCCTATCGGATCGTCCAGGAGGCGGCCTCGATCTCGTGGTCGCACTCGCGCGATTTCCGATCGGTGCTCGAGGACGACGACCGGGTGCGCTCGCTCGACCCCCGGGTGCTCGACGAGGCTTTCGATCTCACGCGTTCGTTGGGTCGGATCGGCGCGATCTTCGACGCCCTCGACCGGGTCGAGGTCTGACGACGGTCAGCGACCGATTCCGGCGCGCTTCAACACGGCGGCATCGACGCCGATCTCGCGCCAGGCCGAGTACGTGATTCCGTTGCGTTCGCCGTAACCCTTGGCAATGCGGACGAAGGCCTTCTCCAACGGCCCGATGTCCACCTTCGCGGTGAGTTCGGCCAGTTCGATCGCCAGGTCGAGGCGTTCCTGGGCGTACTTCAACTGGGTCACGGCGTCGACGTTTTCGTATTCGTTCTTGATGGTGTTGAGTCGTCGCTTGATCGACTCGGGAGTGCGCTTGCGGCCCCGCTTGGGCTTCGTGCGCTTCAGGGCCTCGAGGTAGTCGCGTACGATCTTCCCCTCGGCGCGACCGGCGGCGAGGGCCTGCTTGTGAGCCTTCGTCATCGGGGTCTTCGGTGCTGCCATGAGTAGAAGGTAAATCCTTCCACCGATACGCGACAAGTCACCACGATCGACGAGGGCGTTCGTTTATCGGATCGCGATACGTACTCGGGACCTCGCGACGCTTGTGCCGGTGAACGATACGACAGAACTACTCTGTGTACCAATGGTCAATTCCTCGTCACTTCCTTCACTCGATCCGGCGCGCGAGGCGTTGCGACGACACGTGCTCGAGCATTCGTTGAAGACGGGCGACTTCACGTTGAAGTCGGGTGCGAAGAGTTCGTGGTTCCTCGACACCAAGCAGACCGCGTGTCGTGCGGACGGCATCGTCCTCGTGGCCGACGTGGCGTTGTCGATCATCCCCGCCGACGCCACCGCGATCGGAGGGCTCACCATGGGTGCCGACCCCGTGGCTTTCGGAATCGCGGCGATCGGCGCCACCCGGGGTCGCGACTTGCGCAGCTTCAGCGTGCGCAAGGAGGCCAAGGATCACGGAGTGACCGGTCGACTCGCCGGCGCGCTGCTTCCCGGCGACAAGGTGGTCGTCACCGAGGACACCGTCACGCGCGGAACGTCGATCATGGAGGCGGTCGACGCGTTGCTCGCGTTCGGCGCGCATCCCGTTCTCATCACGGTCATCGTCGATCGCGGTGGCACGTGTGCGGCCATGGCCGCCGAGCGGGGAATTCCGTTCGTACCCATGTTGACGGCCCCGGATCTGGGTTTCGGTTACGGAACCTGACGTCGCGCCGCTCTCACGTCGGGACGTTGGTCCCGGCATCCGGTGACGTTTGTGCCTGTCGGGTGGACGAGAGTCCCGCCGACAATGAGGCATGAACACGACGAAGGCCTCCGCACCCATCCTGGTCGGGATCGACGGTTCCGCGAACGCCGAGGCGGCGATGTGGTGGGCCGTCGATCTGGCCGCGGCCTTGGGACGACCGCTCCGATTGCTCACCAGTTACACGTTGCCGACGTTGGTGAGTCTGGGGTCGGCCGCCGGTTTCGCCGGTCCGATGCTGACGTCGGACGAGATGCACGAGATCGACGTGCGCAATCGCACGGCCATCGAGGATCTTCGGTCCCGCATCCTGCTCGGTCATCCGAGCCTGGTGGTGGAGACCTACCTCGATCAGGGAAGCCCCGCCGCCGCGTTGTTGAAGGCGTCCGAGGACGCGTCGATGATCGTGCTCGGAACGCGGGGTGCCGGTGGTGCGTCGGCCCTGTTGATGGGATCGGTCAGTTACGTGGTCGCGCATCGTGCGACGCGACCGGTGATGCTCGTGCCCGAGACCGCCATGAGGGTGGCGGGGGGACGCGTCGTCGTGGGTATCGATGGCTCGGGCCCGGCCGTGGCCGCCGCCAAATGGGCCGTGGCGTTGGCCGACGGGCTGCATCGTTCGCTCGATCTGGTGACCGCGTGGCATTACCCGTACTCGGCGATGGCGCCCGAAGGTGGAGTGTTGCTCGGTCCCGAGATCGACGAACTGCGCTTGGCGATGTTGCGCGACGCCCGTTCACTCGTGCAACGGGTGCGCAAGGAACTGGATCACTCGTGTGCGAGTCACGTGACCATCGAATCGGAGATCATCGAGGGATCGGCGGTCGACGCCCTCGTGGAGACGGCACGACCGCAGGACATCCTCGTGGTCGGATCCCGGAGTCACAGTGTTCTCGCGTCGGTGATGTTGGGCAGCGTGGCCACCGGGGTGGCCCACCGGAGCAAGAGCCCCGTCATCGTCGTTCATTGATATCCGTCCGCGTCTCCCTAGCCTGACCGCGTGACGATTCAGGATCTCTTCGCTCTCGAGCAGCACGGCGTCGACACCTTCGTCGGTGCCGGTCGTCAGTATCCGTGGGGCGGCTTGTACGGAGGCCACATCGTGGCTCAAGCCCTGTGGGCTGCGGCCGAGACGGTCGATCCGAACATGGAACCGCACTCGTTGCGGGCCTATTTCATCCGTCGGGGCGACACCGGAGAGCCGGTGCGCTACGAGGTGGACCGCATTCGCAACGGCAAGAGTTTCTGCACCCGCCGTGTCGTCGCACGACAGAGTTTCGGTGCCATCCTCAACCTGGAGGCGTCGTTCCAGACCTTCGAGGAATCGGCCGACGCGCAACCGATTCGATTCCCCCGTGGGGTTCCCGCTCCCGAATCCGTCGAGAACTCCGCGTGGAGCGACGGGTTCGATCGTCGTTGGGTCGCCGAGGGCAACGTCCCCGACGACGGTCGCGAGGGTGGAGGACGGGCCATGGCCTGGTTCCGCGTCACCGATCCCCTGGGCGATCCCTCCAACCACGACGCGCAGCTGTTGCACCGTTGCGCGTTCGCCTTCCTGAGCGACGACCTGCCGACCGATGCCGTGGTGCGAACGCATCCCGTCATCGGTGCGCGACCCGAGAACGCCCGCAACTTCTACGGTGCGAGTCTCGATCACACGATCTGGTTCCACCGACCCATCGAGAGTGATCGATGGCATCTGCACGACTTCACCTGTCACTCGTTGGGCAACAATCGCGGCTTGGCGCTCGGACACATCTTCAGCGAGGACGGCGTCCACGTGGCGACGGTGGCCCAGGAGGCGCTCATCCGCGACTGGCGACAGTGATCTCACCTGTCGACGCCACCACGAAAAACGGGCGCCCCGACGGGCGCCCGTGTTCTTTGGTGGTCGAGACCGGCGTCGATCCGGTGACCCTACGCTTTTCAGGCGTATGCT
>VFQT010000103.1_pt1 | contig 133485 bp, 107 predicted proteins | sample 3512381 | NCBI WGS metagenome assembly VFQT01 (sample SAMN10412376, study PRJNA504923) | tailings metagenome | isolation source: Relicate 2 Philex TSF3 active mining site | place: Philippines: Tuba, Benguet | collected 2017-08-29
CGGAAGGCAATAAAAAAAGAGACAACGCTTTCGAGGCCACCCGAAGGTCTCCTCTGGGCCGAGTCTCCGCGGGTATTGTGGAATATTGAGGGGCGAAAGTCAAGAACTTCCGTGATTTCGACAAGTAAGTTGAATTGATCAATGAACAAATTCAGTGACTTTCGGATCAGGCGAACGATAGGAAAGGCACTCATGCCAAAGGCGTGGGACGCATATCTGACAGTGCAAACGGACGACGCATCGGTGAACCAATGACACTCAACGAATCCATTGTCGAAAATGCAGCTCTGGAGTGGTTCGGCGACCTCGGTTACGCCATTGGAACAGGTCCTGACATTGCTCCGGGGGAACCAGCTGCGGAGCGATCTTCGTTCTCGGACGTGATTCTGATGTCGCGTCTGCAGGACGCCATCCGCAGACTCAATCCACAGATTCCCCCGGAAGCGCAGGATGAAGCCCTGCGAAAAGTCGTGCGACTGGATACGGCTTCGTTCATTGGCAACAACCGTGCGTTTCACAAGATGCTGCGGGATGGGGTCGAAGTCGAATACAGTCGACTGGATGGTTCCATTGCCGGTGATCGAGTTCGCCTCGTGGACTTTGGTCGCCCTGCTGCGAACGACTGGTTCGCCGTCAATCAGTTCACCGTCATTGAATCGCAGCACAACCGCCGGCCGGATGTCGTGATCTTCGTGAACGGACTGCCTCTGGCCATTATCGAGCTGAAGAACGCGGCTGACGCCGAGGCTACGATCTGGTCGGCGTACTCGCAGCTGCAGACTTACAAGTCCGAGATTCCCTCTTTGCTGCAGTACTGTGAGCTGCTGATTGTCTCGGATGGCGTTCAGGCTCGCATTGGTTCTCTGACGGCCAGTCAGGAATGGTTCAAGGTCTGGCGCACCATCGACGGTGAAAAAGATGCCCCCAGATCGGCTCTGGAACTGGAAGTGCTCGTTCGCGGGGTGTTTGAGAAGCGCCGATTCCTCGACATGCTGCAGCACTTCATTGTGTTTGAGCACGATACCGAGAGCGACCGGGTGCATAAGATCATTGCGGGGTACCACCAGTTTCATGCGGTGAATGCAGCAATGCAGGAAACGGTGCGGGCCAGCGGCATGGCAGAGTCTGCGATGATCATCGCGGAAGATGAGGGCCAGTACTGGGCCGGTCGGATGCACGGCGGCAAAGCCGGGGACCGACGAGCGGGCGTTGTGTGGCACACGCAGGGATCGGGCAAAAGCTTTTCCATGCTGTTTTATGCCGGTCGCATCATTCGCAATCCGGCGATGCAGAATCCGACCGTTGTGGTCCTGACGGACCGCAACGATCTGGATGATCAGCTGTTCGGTCAGTTCCAGCGTTGCTGTGAGCTGCTCAATCAAACGCCGGTTCAGGCAGGGGACCGCGATCATCTGCGGGAGCTGCTGAAGGTGGTCAGCGGTGGCGTGATTTTCACGACGATCCAGAAGTTCATGCCGGAGAAGGGCGAGAAAATGCCGTCTCTGTCCGAACGCCGGAACATCGTCGTCATCGCCGACGAAGCCCATCGCAGTCAGTACGACCTGATCGATGGACTGGCTCGGAATCTGCGGGATGCGCTGCCGAATGCGTCCTTCATCGGTTTCACCGGAACGCCGATTGAACAAACCGACGCGAACACTCGGGCAATCTTCGGCGACTACATTTCCATCTACGACATCCAGCGCGCTGTTGCTGACGGTGCGACGGTGCCGATCTACTATGAGAGCCGGATCGCAAAGCTGGGACTGAACATCGCAACGCTCCCCCGGCTGGATCAGGAGTTCGATGAAATTACCGAAGGCGAAGAGCAGACCAGCCGCGAAAAGCTGAAATCCAAATGGGCGGCTCTGGAGGCACTGGTTGGCGATCCCAAACGCATCCGGCTGATCGCCGCGGATCTGGTCGAACATTTTGAGAAGCGGCTGGAGTCCATGGACGGCAAGGCGATTGTGGTCTGCATGAGCCGCCGGATCTGTGTCGACCTGCATGATGCGATTCTTGCTCTGCGGCCGGAATGGGCGAGCGCCGAGGGCGACGACGCCGAAGCTGAAGGGAATCAGGAAACTGTTGTCAAAATCATTATGACGGGCAGCGCCGATGACGGCCCGGACTGGCAGCCTCATATTCGCAACAAAGAGAAGCGGCGAACGCTGGCCAACCGTTTCAAGGACAGTAAGGATCCGTTTCGCATTGTGATTGTGCGGGACATGTGGCTGACGGGCTTTGATGCGCCGTGTCTGCACACGATGTACGCTGACAAGCCGATGCGGGGCCACGGGCTGATGCAGGCAATTGCTCGCGTGAATCGCGTGTTTCGCGAAAAGCCGGGCGGCCTGATTGTGGATTATCTCGGCCTTGCCGATCAGCTGCGTGACGCGGTGGGAACGTATACGGCCAGCGGTGGCACGGGAACGCCCAGCTACGATGTGGCTCAGGCGATTGCGGTCATGCAGGAAAAGTATGAGGTCGCGTGTGGCATCCTGCACGGGTTTGACTGGAGCCTCTGGAGGTCCGGCAGCGGAACGCAGAAGCTGTCTCTGATTCCGGCGGCTCAGCAGCATGTGCTGGAACAGGAAGACGGCAAGAAACGTTTCATTCAGGTTGTGGTGGAACTGTCGCGGGCCTTTGCCCTGTGTGCTGCCAGCGACGAAGCGACGGCAATTCGGGACGACGTCTCGTTCCTGCAGACCGTTCAGGCCGCGCTCAACAAGCAAACAACAGGCGGCCGAAGGTCGCCGGAGGATCTGGACGCTGCAATTCGCCAGCTGGTGTCGAAGGCGATCGTGGCGGAAGGACAGATTATCGATGTGTTCACCGCTGCGGGGCTGAAGAAGCCGGATCTCGGGATCCTTTCGGATCAGTTCCTTGCTGAGGTGCGTGGGCTGAAGCATCGGAACGTGGCGGCAGAGCTGCTGGAGAAACTTCTGCATGACGAGATCAAAGTCCGGTCAAAACGCAACCTTGTCCAGTCGCAGTTGTTTTCGGACAAACTGAAGCAGACGCTGAACGCGTACCACAACCGGGCGATTGCAACGCATGAAGTGATCGAAGAGCTGATCAGACTGGCGAAGGAGCTGGAGGCTGCTCAGAAGCGTGGCGAGGAACTCGGCCTGACCGACGATGAAATCGCGTTCTATGATGCGCTGGCAACAAATGAATCCGCACTGCATGCGATGGGTGATGACAAGCTGAAGGTGATTGCGGCGGAACTGATCAGGATGGTTCGAAAGAGCGTTACGATCGACTGGACGCTGCGGGAAACTGCTCGAGCGAAGATCCGGGTGATCGTCAAACGCATTCTGAACAGATGGGGTTATCCGCCGGACCTGCAGGAAGAGGCCGTGAAGACTGTGCTGCAGCAGGCAGAGCTGCTGTGTGCGGAGTGGTCGGACGCGGCTGTTTGAACTGCAGGTGCCGGGCTCGTCAGGTCCGGCAGCTGCCGGCATTCTGAAGCGAAGCATGGCTGCAGGTTCGATGCTGTGCCGCTGCGCGGGTGGTCAGAACAGCTCCCTTACGAACGCGGCTCCGGACTTCGCAATGTCCGCAATGGTTTTGGCGGTATTTTCAGCCGGACTCGACTGATAAAACGGTGCGGAACACGGGCTGGCAGTTCGCCCGGGCCGGTTTTCACGGTATGCTGTGTCGCAGATCGGGCCCAGGTGGCTCAATCCTGACCTCTTGTTATGCGGAAGACCACCATGAACCGCTGGACTGTTTTGCTGCTCACCATCGCCGCTGTGGCTCGACCTGTCCGTGCTGAAGTCGATTATCAGAAGCAGGTACGGCCGTTTCTGGCTGAACACTGCTGGCAGTGTCACGGCGTGGATGAAAAGGATCGTCAGGGAGGATTGCGGCTGGACGACCGTGCCAGTGCTGTGAAGGGTGGTGATTCCGGTTCGCCCGCCATCGTCGCGGGAAACCCGGATGCCAGTGAGATTCTGAAGCGAATTGCCAGCCACGATCCCGACGTCATGATGCCTCCGCCCGCCAAATCCAAACGTCCAACAGCGGCCGAGGCAGACATGCTGCGGCAGTGGATCACTGAGGGCGCCGTATACGAGCAGCACTGGTCGTTTACTCCGCCGCAGAAGCAGGCTCTGCCGACTGCGGGTGTCACCAATCCGATTGATTCCTTTGTCGCTGATCGACTGCGAAAAGAGGGCCTCGACTTCGCTCCGGAAGCCTCGGTCGAAATCCTGTGTCGTCGGCTGTACCTGGATCTGGTGGGGCTGCCACCATCCCCCGCTCAGCTGCAGCAGTTTCGTGAACGCGGGCTGGAAGCTGTCGCGGACGAGCTGCTCACCAGTCGCGGATTCGGCGAAAAGTGGGCCCGTCAATGGCTGGACCTGGCCAGGTATTCCGATACCAACGGCTACGAGAAGGACCTGCAGCGTGAACAGTGGATCTGGCGTGACTGGGTCATTGATGCAGTTGTTGCTGACATGCCGTGGAACCAGTTCATTATCGAGCAGATTGCCGGAGACCTGCTGCCCAATGCCGGTCAGTCACAACTGATTGCCACCGGTTTCCTGCGGAACAGCATGATCAATGAGGAGGGGGCAATTGTTCCTGAGCAATTCCGGATGGTTGAGATGTTTGACCGGATGGACTGCATCGGCAAGGCAGTCATGGGGCTGACCACCCAGTGTGCTCAGTGTCATTCGCACAAGTACGATCCCCTGACGCATCACGAGTATTACGGGCTGTTCGCTTTCCTGAACGACACTTATGAAGCGCAGTCCTGGGTTTATACTCCCCAGCAGTTACAGCAGTTGCAGGACATTCGTCGACAGCAGGAGCAGCTGGATGCGGCGGTGCGAACGAAGCGTCCGCAGTGGCAGGACGAGCAGCGAGATTTTGCAGCGGCGACGCTGCAGCAGATTGCTGCCTGGCAGCCACTGGAATTCATCGAGATGGGCAGCAACAGTGGTCTGAATCATCCAACTCAGGAACTCGACCGATCGATTCTGATGAAGGGTCATACCAGCGGTGACGTGTTTGTGATTTCCCGACCGGCGCTGCAGAACGTGACCGGCCTGCAGTTTGAGATTCTGAATCATCGGGATCTGCCGCAGAACGGGCCGGGCCGCAGTCGGGCCGGCACCTGGATCGTCCACGAGCTGGAAGTCTTTGTGAAGGCTCCGGGAGCCGACTGGGCGAAGCAGAAACTGGTGAATGCGACGGCCGATTTTTCAGCTGCTGAGCAGAAGTCGGGCGACGGCAAAAAGACCACGGGGCCGGTCAGTCTGCTGATTGACGGCAGCGACGACACGTCCTGGCTGGCGGACCGCGGACATGGTCTGCGTAACCAGCCTTCGGTGGCAGTGCTGCAGTTTGAACAGCCGCTGAGTTTTCCGGAGGGATCGGAGCTGAAGATCGCGTGGCGCATGGGTGACATGCCGGGCTGTGCCCGCTTCAGTCTGACGACGACGGCGGCACCGGCAGCCCCGCCGGTGGCTCATGGTGCAGTCCTTGCCATGCGGGTGGCTGAAGAACAGCGGACCGTCGAACAGCAGGCAGTCGTGTTTCAGGCCTGGCGTCGCTCGGTGGCGGATCTGAAGCCCGAACAGGATCAGTGGGAAGCTTTGCAGAAGAGTCTTCCGCAGGCTGGCACCACAGTACTGCATCTGGCCAGTCGTGATCCGCAGGATCCGCGGCGTACCTATCGGCTGGACCGGGGAGAATGGGATCAGCCGCAGGACCCGGTGGAACCTCACGTACCGGCGGCGTTTCATGCATTCCCGGCCGACGCCCCGAAGAACCGGCTCGGGTTTGCCCGCTGGCTCGTGGATGATCGATCTCCGCTGGCGGCGCGGGTGGCGGTCAATCAGGTGTGGCAGGCTGTGTTCGGCAGGGGCCTCGTGGACACTCCGGAAGATTTCGGAACGCGAGCTGCGCTGCCTGAGTATCGTGAGCTGCTGGACTGGCTGGCGGTGGATTTCATGGAACATGGCTGGAGTCGTCGGCATCTGTTCAAAACCATTCTGGCCAGCCGCACTTACAGGCAGTCATCAGCGGCCACAACCGAACAGCTGGAACGGGACCCGCAGAATCAATTGCTGGCCCGGGGTGCTCGCTATCGAGCAGACGCGGAGGTGATTCGTGACATTGCACTGACGGCAGCCGGTCTGCTGCATCCGAAACAGGGCGGCCCCAGTGTGATTCCACCGGTGCCGCAGAACGTGCTGGACTACAACTACACGTACCCGGGCTACTGGACACCCGCGGCGGCACCGGAACGGTACAGCCGCGCGGTGTATGTGTTCCGGAAGCGATCGATGCCGGACCCGGTGCTGTCCACGCTGGATGCACCGAACGGTGACTCGGCCTGTCCGCGGCGGGTTCGCTCAAATACTCCAATGGCAGCGCTGGCCGGGCTGAATGAGACGATTTTTGTGGAGGCCGCTCGGGGTCTGGGCTTGCGGATTCTGAAGGAAGGTGGCGGCGACGACGCCTCGCGAGCGCGGTATGCATTCCAGCTCTGCACATCCCGGGCTCCCACGGCGGCCGAACTGGACGCTGTCCTGGAAGCATTGAAGTCCCGCCGGCAGCGGCTGGCTGACGGCTGGCTGAATCCTCGCGACATCACCACCGGAGATGCGGCAAAGCTGCCGGAGATTCCGGAAGGGACAACGCCGCAGGACGTCGCGGCATGGACGCTGCTGGGACGTGTGCTGCTCAATCTTGACGAAACCGTTACCCGCAACTGATCGGTCACTGCAGAAGAACTCAGGAGCAGATGATGCGTGCATTCCAATGGCTGATGCTGTTACTGGTCTGGTCGGTTCCTGTCGTGCAGGCTGCGGATGATGCAGCACAGCGTCCCAATGTACTGTTTATCCTGACGGATGATCAAAGGTGGGACGCCGCCGGGATTGCCGGTCATCCGTATCTGAAGACGCCCGGTATCGACCGACTGGGTCGCGAGGGCGTGTATTTTCGCAATGCCTTCTGCACGACGTCGCTGTGCTCTCCCAGCCGGGCCAGCATCCTGAGTGGCCTGTACGCACACGCACATGGTGTCGTGAACAACTTCACCGAGTATCCGCAGGGGCTGCAAAGTTTTCCGCTGGTGCTGCAGTCGGCGGGTTATGACACGGCATACATCGGCAAGTGGCACATGGGTGAAGAGAACGATTCCCCGCGTCCTGGCTTCAACTGGTTTGTCAGTCATCGCGGACAGGGCAAGTACTTCGATACAGAGTTCAATATCAACGGTACGGAACGTAAGGTGCTGCCGGGCTATTACACTCATGTGGTGACGGATCTGGCTGAGCAGTGGCTGCAGAACCAGCGGGGTGATCAGCCGTGGTGTCTGATGATCGGCCACAAAGCCCCTCACAGCTTTTATTTTCCTGAGCCGAAGTATCAGGCGGCATTTGAATCGGTACGGGTGCCGTATCCCGAATCGGCATTTCGCCTGAGCGATAAACCGGACTGGATTCGCCAGCGACTGTCCACCTGGCACGGGATTTACGGTCCGCTGTTCGAGTGGCGGAAGAAGTTCCCGGATGATTCACCGGAAGCTGTGCGGGATTTTGAAAACATGACCCGGGCCTACTGGGCGACGCTGCTGTCAGTTGATGACAGTGTGCAGCGGCTGTATCAGCTGCTGCTGCAGCGGGGAGAGCTGGATCGGACAATTATTGTCTTCATGAGTGACAATGGCCTGTTGAATGGCGAGCACGGAATGGTGGACAAGCGGACGGCACATGAACCCAGCATGCGAATTCTGCAGGTTGTGCGATTTCCCGGTCTGACCCCTGTGGATCAGCCCAAAGTGATTGATCAGCAGGTGCTGACGGTGGATGTGGCACCCAGCCTGCTTGAACTGTGTGGTGCTCAGCCGTTGCAGGGTATTCATGGCCGTTCGTGGAAAACTCTGGTGCAGTCCGGAGACACGAACTGGCGTAAATCGTTTCTGTATCACTACAACTACGAGAAGCAGTTTCCGTACACGCCGAATGTGCGTTGTGTTCGCACGGAAACGTGGAAGTACACTCGATCGCCTCACGGGGATGGCGGTCCGGACAGGCACCAGGCTGAGCTCTATAATATCGAGTTTGATCCTGAGGAACGACACAATCTGATTGATCGCCCGAAGTATCAGCCGGTGGTGCAGGCGCTGCAGGCTGAGCTGCTGAAGGTGATGTCAGAGGTCGGGTTGACGGCGGAAACTGACAAAATGCCACTGGATCTGGGGATTCAGCAGCAGCTTCCTGATCAGAAAATTCGCTGATTTCCGGCAGCTGATGCACCTGGTTTCCGAGAATTGCCGCGGGATTTGGCCACCTGCCGGATTTTTTATTCGGCGTGCGGTATGGTATCGGAATGAACGCATCATCTCCTCAATGGACGCCCGGCAACGGGCTGCATTATCAGTTGCTGGCCAGCAGCGGCAGGGCTCGCCGAGGCCGCTTTGTGACAGCTCACGGCACCGTCGAAACGCCGGCGTTTATGCCCGTGGGAACTCAGGGAACTGTCAAATGCGTGCTGCCTGACCAGGTAGCTGCCACCGGGGCTCAGGTGGTGCTCGCAAATACCTATCATTTGGGAATCCTTGATCGCACACAGATTGTTGAGCGACTTGGCGGATTGCATTCCATGATGCGGTGGAATCAGACCGTCCTGACAGATTCGGGCGGATTTCAGGTTTTCAGCCTGCCGGATCGGAAGATCACGGAGGAGGGTGTCAGCTTTCAGTTTCGATCGGGGCGCAAGGACACCGACACGACGCCAATGACTCTCAGTCCGGAATCCGCCATGGACATTCAGCGTCGGCTGGGTGCGGATATCGTAATGGCGTTTGACGAATGCGTGGACTACAGAATGCCGCCGAAGTACATGGCGGAGTCACTGGAGCGGACGCTGCGATGGCTGAAACGCTGCAAGGCGGCCCCAATCCAGCCGCACCAGCATCTGTTCGGCATTATTCAGGGTGGCATGGAACTGGATCTGCGTGCGCGGGCCGTCCGGCAGGTCACCTCCCTGGATCTGCCGGGATACGCCATTGGTGGTGTGTCGGTGGGTGAAGGTCATGAGGCGATGATTCGCATCGTTAAACACACAGCACCGCTGATGCCTGAGAATCAGGTGCGATATCTGATGGGAGTGGGATTGCCGGAGGATCTGGTCGGTGCGGTCGAGTGCGGAATGGACATCTTCGACTGCATCATTCCGACTCGATATGCGCGCGAAGGCACCGTGTTCACCTGGGATGGCAAGATGCGTCTGCAGGACAAAACATTTCGCAAGGATCGGTACCCGATTGACACATCCTGTCAGTGTGTGGCCTGTTCCGGTGGCTACAGTCGAGCCTATCTGAGACATCTGCTGTTTGCCGACGAACCGTTGTACGGGACTTTGGCAACGCTGCACAACCTGCACTTTTATCAGGATCTGATGCGCGGGATGCGGAAGGCGATTGAGGACAACCAGTTTTCCACCTGGGCCGCCAGATTTCGTGCGCGCTATCTGAAGCAGGGATAGTGCCACGTCGCTGCTCCTGACTGACAGATGCGATTCATCAGTGAAATTCGCTGCGTATCCGCCTGTTCCACGGATGCCTGATCGGCAAAGTTTGCCGGTCAGCCTGCTGCCGGGTGAGTTAAAATAATCCGGTTCTGACACATTGAAGGCTGGCACAGTCCGCATACCTGGAATTCTCGTCACACGACGATCGCGTCTCTGCGGACATGCGGGCAGGCTCGCCGATCGAACCAGCGAGGGTTTTCCCCCGCCAGACAACAGGTATCTGCTGAAGTCTGGGATGAGATTCCTGCTGCAAGATTGAGGTCCTGATTCATGTTCAGGTCGCTGCTTCCCGGTTTCGTATGTCTGTTGCTGCCGATGCTCAGCGGCTGCTCGGTCGGAATGGCGCTGTTGCAGCGCAATCCCGCTCCCAGCCCGCTGGCTGCGAAAAAGCTGGTACAGGTTGCGGAGTTTCACGAAGTTCGAGGCAATTACGAAGCCGCTGCGGTCGCCTATCAGCGGGCGCTGGAGATGAATCCTGCGTCGGAAGAGATCGAAGAACGACTCGCGGAAGTGGCACAGATGCAGCGTGTTGAACGTCGGCGTCAGACAGAAGCCGCGGAGCCTCCTGAGACGTGGTCTGTTGCTTCAGCGGCCCGTGATCGTCGCGTGGAAGAGGTACTGAACCGACGGCAGGTCGTTCAGGCGGCCGCCTTCGAAGGAGCACCGCGGATTCGACCACTGAAAGTCCGCCCTGCCCCCGCTCGCAGATCCTCCCGTGCACCGGTGTTCGATGAGGAGTTCGAGCCGGCTGAGGTCCGGTCGGAGAGCGACATGATCGGCAAGCAGACACCGCTGTTCTGAAGTCTGCGGGTCACAGTGACGGTGGCCCTCAGTTCAGCAGCCAGTCTGTCAGGTGCTGAAAGATCTGGTCCCGCTGAGGCTCAAATTCCAGTGTATGCCGAGCATCAGACCAGACGCGACTCTGCACCTGTTTCTGCGGCAGCCGGGAGAACAGCTGCAGGGTTTTCTGATTGTTGATGATCTGGTCGTCTCCAGCCAGCATCAGCAGTACTGGGGCGGGCAGAGAGTGCAGAGTGCGAGTGACGATGCGATCCAGATCGGTCCCGGCATTCAGCAGGGAACTGGTCACGGTGTGCAGTGCCAGTGGATCTTCGCGGATGAACTGCTGCCAGTCCGGGATCTGGGTGAACAGTGCGGGATCATCCAGCGGGATCGGGATGTGACGTTTGACAATTTCGAATTGTCGTGCCAGTTTCAGTCGCAGTCGCTGCGACCACGTGGGCTGCAATCGCGGCACGAGGCCGGGGTAGAGCAGGGCCAGTCGCTGAAACTCGTCTGGAAACAGACAGGCCGCAGCGGTCGCGATTTTACCGCCCCAACTGACCCCAAGGAGCGTCACAGGCAGTGAGGCAGCGTGTTCGTCCAGAGCCCGCAATCGCAGGGCACGCACGTCGTTGATCAGACGTTCTCCGTGAGCCGCGTGTCCGCGCTGCAGACCGTTAAGCCCTGAGCCCCGGCGGTCCGCGAAGTACACCGTGAACCCGGCTGCTGCCAGCAACTGCGAAGACCATTCGTACCAGCCGGAATGACTCTGAATTCCGTGCACTGCCAGCACCACACCCCGGCAGTGCTGAGCCGGCCAGCGGCGAAAGCGAATGACGTATCCGTCGGAGGCGGTGAAACTGCTGAGCTCTGCTGTGGTCACGGGACAACTTCTTCCACGGCGCGGGCAAAGGCCCCCCAGGCGCCCGCATCAAACAGCACAAACCGCACCAGTTTCGGTGCCTGATGCCAGCGGACAAAATCCATGGTGGTCTTGATCAGATTGTTCGCTGCCAGGTCCAGAGGATACCCGTAGGCCCCCGTGCTGAGTGCCGGGAAGGCAATGCTTGAGCAACCCAGTTCCTTCGCGTGAAACAGGCAGGAGCGGCAGGCGGACGCCAGCTGTTCCGGTTCACCGTTCCTGCCTCCCTGCCAGACCGGCCCAACGGTGTGAAAAATCCAGCGGGCACTCAGCTGTCCGGCGGACGTCACCACCGCACTGCCTGTCGGGCAGCCGGCAGGAAACAGTCGTGCGGTTTCCTGCAGAATGCCAGGCCCGGCAGCTTTGTGAATCGCACCGTCCACACCACCGCCACCGGCCAGCTCACTGTTGGCGGCATTGACGATGGCGTCTGCCTGCTGCTTCGTGATGTCACCCTGAACCAGTTCCAACTGACACAAACCGAGTTTCACAAGCATGTTTCTGCCTCGACAAATTCCGCCCGCAAACTGCGGGCTGTGCTTTCCGCAGCGAAGGTCACTCCTGCGGTTCTGCAATCACAATTGTCCGTCCGCCGCGGCCCGACGTAATTCCAAAAACGATGTATTCTGCCGAAGTCTCCAGCAGGTTCTGCATCCGGTGAATCTCGCCGGGATCCACGATGACAGCGTCACCAGGTCCCATCTGACGACTGTCTCCGGCGACCGTCATCTGCACTTCCCCGGTGATCATCAGGAATACCTCCTGCATGTCCTCATGGTAGTGTCGCTGGAAGCTGGAACCGGCGGGCAGCAGCGCCCAGTTGAGCATCTGCACGCGCCCCTCCTGAAACAGGTCTCGCGTGGCGATGACCCGCTTCAGCACTCCCGGGGATCGCGGGTCCTCGTGGGATGCCGGCACGTAGCCCGAATCACGGGCTGCAATCCATTTCATGTCGCTGTTCCTGCTGAATTCCGGGAATTCGAGGCTGCTTCTGCGGCGGTGAACTGCAGCTTTCGAACCGGTATTGCGCTGTCATAAACCGCGGACTCGCAGAATGCAACCGCAGCAGCTGAAGTGAGAAATCAGCTGGGGCTGTTTGCTTTGTGTTCAGACACAAAGGCCCCGTCGACTGAAAACAGCCCCATTTCGAGCAGATCGGCAGAGAATAATCGCCACTTTGGTTTCCACGATCGCCCGGCATCTGTAGACTTCGTGCGCAAATTGCCGAGCAGTCCCTGTTCCTCCGGCCTCGGCTTTGCAGCAGCATGTCAGTCCAGGAACGGCGTCCTTCCATGAATCCTCCCACCACTGCACCAACTCACGCGCGGGACGCCGTGATTGATGCCAGCAAAGTGATTGCAGCCTTGCAGCAGCAGAAGAAGGATGCCGCCGTTGCGGACCAGCCACGGCTGCAATTTCGCAGTTCCCGGCGTACAGCTTCGCTGACGGGTTTTCGCATCCGCTCGGTCGGCTCCTACGCGCCTCCGAATATCGTCACCAATGAACAACTGGAACAGCGGTATGGGTTCGAGGAGGGCTGGATTCTGCGTCGCACGGGAATCAAAGAGCGCCGTTTCGCCGATGATTCTCAGGGAACCAGCGATCTGGCCGTGGCGGCTGCCCGCAATGCTCTGCAGTCAGCCGGCCTGCAGGCCTCGGATGTTGACCTGCTGATTGTCGGAACTTTCACTCCGGACTTCACCTGCCCATCAACCGCCTGCCTGGTGCAGGACAAGCTGAACCTGGACGCGCCGGCCATGGACCTGCAGGCCGCCTGCTCCGGTTTCATGTATTCACTCGTCACCGGAGCTCAGTTCATCGCCACCGGAAATGCCAGGTGTGCTCTGATCATCGGTGCAGACATCAACAGCCGCATTGTGCGTCCGGACGATCAGGGTACGGCACCGCTGTTCGGTGATGCTGCCGGTGCCGTCATCCTCGAACCCGGTGACGCCGCTCAGGGGCTGGTGTGTTACCAGTTGGGAGCAGACGGTGCGGGCGGCTGCATGCTGGACCGGCCTGCCGGTGGCACTCTGCACCCCGCAACTCCGGAATTGATTGCTGCCGGCCGGCACTTCCTCCAGATGGACGGGCGCAACGTTTTCAAGTGGGCCATTCAGGCGGTTACCGACAGTATCCGCACTGTGCTGGACCAGGCTGGAAAAACGCCGGACGATGTGGCCCTGTTCGTGCTGCATCAGGCCAACATCCGCATTATCAATCACGCCATGGAAGTGCTGGGGATCCCTGCCGAAAAGGTCTTCAACAACCTGCAGAGCTACGGCAACACTTCTGCGGCCTCCATTCCGCTGGCACTTGACGGCGCGCTACGGGAAAACCGCATTCAACCTGGAGATCTGGTGGTGATGTGCGGCTTTGGTGCCGGACTGACCTGGGGCACAGGCCTGTTTCGCTGGTGATCTGCGAAATCAGCCATCGTCACTGCAGCCGAACGCAGCACTCAGTTCCATTCGGGATTCCTGACCTCGGCATCGATCAGTCGATGCAGTCTCCGCAGGCGGCGACGGCAGACTTCCCAGATGCCGTACGGATTGTCTTCCAGAATCAGTGAGGAATCTGCCGGGATGCGATGCCAGTCGCCTCGAACAATCTCACCCTCCAGCTGCTGCGGTCCCCAGCCGGCGTAACCACTGAACAGTCGAAATCGCTGCTGATCGGGTTCCTGCAGCGGAGTCCTGACAACGGTTTCAAAGGAACGCTCGCTGCCTGCCAGAAAAATTCCTGGTGAAACCTCCCGATCCCACGCAGCAAGTCTGGCGCAATTATGGAGGATGAACAGCGATGTTGGTTCCACGGGCCCGCCGACAAAGACCGGGGCCCCGGCATCATTGATGTTTTCCGAGTCTCCCAGGGCTTTGCCGATGGAGGTCGCCGAGGGCCGATTGATGACCAGCCCCATGGCCCCTTCGGGAGAATGTTCCAGCATCAGCACAACGCTGCGATAAAAATTCGGGTCGCGCAGATGATCGGCTGCCGTCAGAAAGCAACCCTGGAGTGATTGAAATTCATTCTCGGACATGGTCGCCGCGATTTCCTGAGTTTTCTGGCGGGGAAATTCCAGAGTGCCCGCGGTCACGGGCATTCAAAAACAAAGTATAGGGGGGCCGCGGCTGCAGGGAAAGAGGCCGGAACGAACCAGCAACCGCTCAATTCGTTCATTTCCGCCAGCCCGGTCATTCACCCCGAAAGAATTGGCCCCGTTTCCTGTTTCTGCGTGGGATCCCGCCGTCTGCTGCGGTAAGATTGTCGATCTGCATTCCACCAGCCACGCATCTCCCCTGACGGGTTTGGCCAGATGAAAGTTGCTTTGTTCATTCCCTGCTACGTTGATCAGTTCTACCCTGATGTCGGCATGGCCACCGTGCAGGTGCTGGAATACTTTGGTGTTCAGGTGGATTTCCCGCAGCAGCAGACGTGTTGTGGTCAGCCGATGGCCAACAGCGGCTGCATGCCGGAAGCTCGTCCGCTGGCTGAAAAATTCATCGACACGTTTGCCGGATATGACTGGATCGTGTCGCCATCCGGCAGCTGCGTTTCGATGGTTCGCAATCACTACGACCACCTGGTCTCACCATCGGATACTCAGGCCACAGCCGTCCGGCGACAAACGCTGGAACTGGGCGAGTTTCTGGTCCAGGTGCTGGGTATTCGAAGTCCCGCCGGCATGTTTCCTCACAAGGTCGGCCTGCATCAAAGCTGCCACGGCCTGCGTGAACTGCGTCTCGGCCCCTGTTCCGAATCCATGACGCCGCGGGACAGCCTGCTGCAGCAGCTGCTGGGTGGTTTCACGGGCATCAGCTTCTCACAACTTCAAAGGAAGGACGAATGCTGCGGATTCGGTGGTACCTTTGCGGTGGGTGAAGAGGCTGTTTCGGCCATGATGGGCGAAGACCGCATCAACGATCACCTGCAGGCTGGCACGGAAGTGCTGACTGCTGGTGACATGTCGTGCCTGATGCATTTGGACGGCATGATTCGCCGCAGAAAACTTCCCATCCGGGTGCTGCACTATTCGCAGATCATGGCCCAGGCAATGCAGCAGGCCGGGGTCGGTCACAACCGCACGGCTGCGACACAACCGCGCTGACGCGAAAACCTGTAACCCTTACCTACAAGTGACTTTTTCGGAGGGCAGGCAGAGATGGGACATCCGGCACTGGCCGCTGACTTTACTGCAAATCGTGAACGTGCACGCTGGCATGATCGTGCTCTGTGGTTCGTTCGGGAAAAACGTGACCGCATGGCCACGGGTGTCCCGGAATGGGAGAAGCTGCGTGAGACGGCCTCAGCCATCAAACGCCACACGCAGTCACTGATGGCCGACTATCTGCAGCAGTTCGAAGAAAACGCCACTCGCCACGGTGCCACAGTGCACTGGGCTGCTGACGCTGCCGAACATAATCGAATTGTGCTGTCGATTCTGCAGTCACATCGCGTGCGGCGCCTGGTCAAAAGCAAAAGCATGCTGACCGAAGAATGCCACCTGAACCCCTTTCTTGAACAGCACGGTATTCATGTGGTGGATACGGATCTGGGCGAGCGGATTGTGCAACTTCGTGAAGAGCCGCCCAGTCATATCGTATTGCCTGCAATTCACATCAAAAAAGAGGAAGTGGGCGAGTGTTTCCATGAGCATCTGGGAACAGAGCAGGGAGCATCTGACCCCAAATATCTGACCGAAGCCGCACGCGGTCACCTCCGCAGTTGTTTCTGCGAAGCTGATGCCGGACTGACCGGTGTGAATTTTGCCATCGCCGAAACCGGAGGCATCGTGATCTGCACCAATGAAGGCAACGCAGATCTGGGGATTGGACTGCCGAAGATTCACATCGCCTGCATGGGTATGGAAAAGCTGCTGCCGCGAGCTGCCGATCTTTCGGTCTTTCTCAGGCTGCTGGCAAGATCCGCCACGGGCCAGCCCATCACCACGTATTCGTCACACTTCCATGGTCCTCAGCAGGGCGGTGAACTGCATATTGTGATCGTGGACAATGGGCGCAGTGAGATTCTGCAGTCTGAGTTTCGGCAGGCCCTTGACTGCATCCGCTGTGGCGCCTGTATGAACACCTGCCCGGTCTACCGTCGCAGTGGCGGGCACAGCTACGAAGCCACCGTACCCGGTCCCATTGGTTCCATTCTGACGCCGCTGCATTCACCCGAACAAAGCAGTACTCTGCCCTTTGCCTGCAGCCTGTGCGGATCCTGCACTGACGTCTGCCCGGTCAAGATTCCGCTGCATCATCAGCTGTTCGCGATGCGGGAACGGCTGGATCAGCAGCAGTTGATCGGTACCGGAAAAAAACTGCAGATGAAAGCCCTTTCGGTGGTGTTATCCAACACCTGGCTGTACAGCCTGGTGGGAAAAGTGGCGCGAGTGGCACTGCGAGTCCTGCCGAAGTTTCTGATTCAGAATCCGCTGACACCGGCCGGGCAGTGGGCAAGACAGCGTGAACTGCCTGAGGCTCCGGCAAAGTCCTTCCGACAGCTCTATGCCGAACGAAAGCAATCCGGCAATCAGTCGTCAACGGACGGCCGCTGACCACAAACTCATGGACAATCTTCATGCTGAAATTTGAATCCTCGACAGTTGTGCCCTGTTCTGCAGCCGCTCTGCGCCGTTTTCTGGGCTGCCCGGCCAACCTGCCGGAGATCAGTGATCCGGACATTGAACTGCAGATCGTAAGTGCCCCCGAAACCATCTCGGAAGGTGCTCGAATTGAGTTCCGAATCATGTCCTTTGGACTCAGACACCGCATGGCTCACGAGTATCGTCTGGTCACAGACAGCGAGATTTTTGAAGTGCAGGTGGATGGTCCGCTGCCGGCATGGCAGCATCGGCAGCAGCTGCAACTGCTGGGGCCATCGGAGTGCCGTTTGACGGACACAGTGGAATTTCAGCTGCCTGGTGGCATGCTGCGATTCATGCTGACTGAGGACCGCATTCGGGAGTCGCTGACGACCGGGATGGAATTTCGCTACCAGGCACTGCAGCAACTGGCGGAAACGGGAGTACTCGCATGAATGTCCGTTTGCCGTCGCGTCAGCCGCAGCAGCAGCCGCCCACAGTTTTGATTGGCCTGATGGCCATTGCGGCCTGTTCGCTGGCATTCATCGGCATGGCTGCCGTCGTCATGCCTCAGTTTCTGCTGATGGTTCTGGTGGGAATCGGCATGGTGCTGTTCTTCGCAGCACAGTATTTCGTCTGGGGTCGCTGGCTGTACCCGCTGGTGCTGCGTCAGGAACAGCAGCGGGAACAGCGTCAGCAGGAAGCCGACGCAGCAGCGGAAGCTGCTGCCCGTCAAGCCACAGGTACCGCCGGAACCGATCAGGGCTGAACCCCTGGCGGGGTCCGGGACCGCATGGCCCCGGACCCGTTCAGACTGGTCTCAGGCGGCGGGTGCGTCGCGAGTAAAGTCGAACATCGGTGAAGACAGGTAGCGTTCGCCGGAGTCGGGCAGAACGACCACGATGTTCTTACCGGCACTTTCCGGACGAGCGGCCACTTTCAGCGCGGCGGTCATGGCAGCTCCGCAACTGATGCCCACCAGAATGCCTTCTTCTCGAGCAATACGTGGCGCCATGCTCATGGCTTCTTCGTCGGTCACCTGCAGCACTTCATCCACCAGCGACATGTCCAGAATCTCGGGCTTGAACCCGGCACCGATGCCCTGTATGCGGTGCTTGCCCGGTGCTCCGCCGGACAACACCGGACTGGCAGCCGGCTCGACGGCGACGGTGTGCAGAGTCAGACCCTTTTCCTGTTTCAGATAGCGACTGACTCCGGTAATCGTTCCACCCGTGCCCACGCCGGAGACAAACACATCCACTCGCCCGTTCAGATCTTCAAAGATCTCGGGCCCGGTGGTGCGGAAATGAATTTCCGGATTTGCGGGGTTGCGAAACTGCTGAGGCATAAATGTGTTGGGACGCTGCGCCAGATCTTCAGCACGAGCAATCGCGCCTTTCATGCCCTCGGCACCGGGCGTCAGGATCAGGTTGGCACCGAATGCCCGCAGGATCATGCGACGTTCAATCGACATGGTTTCAGGCATAGTGAGCGTAAGTTTGTAGCCGCGAGCAGCACAAACGAAGGCCAGAGCGATTCCGGTGTTGCCGCTGGTCGGTTCAACAACCTCCATGCCGGGCTGCAGCCGCCCCGATTTTTCCGCGTCCCAGATCATGGCGGCACCGATGCGGCACTTCACGCTGTAGGCCGGGTTGCGACCCTCAATCTTGGCGTACACTGTGCCCGGTAACCCGGCTGTGAGACGGTGAATGCGCACCAGCGGACTTTTGCCGATGGTCAGAGAATTATCATTGTACAGTGTCATGGGAATGGACCTTTCACCTGATGCTCAAAACGCCGTCAACAGCCGGAAACCTACTCGGCTCAGCATTGAACTCCTCCGCAGCAGGGCCTGGCCTGTGCGGGTATCGGCAGGCGGAGATGTTCAGCCCCGGCTGAGGCGGCAACAGTCGGGACAGTTCATAGCAGAAGCCGCCGTTTCGCGGAATCCCGAATTCCCCGGTCGCGCATTTCTGCCTCAATTCCCACGCCAACAACACGATTTCTGCTTGTCGAAGCGGTTCAATTACCGCAGAATTTCGAAAGAACTCACCAGCGGTCGCCCCCTCCCCGGCACGGCCGCACCCGGCAGGGTTTCCGTTTTCTTCAGTCTGAACAGGTGCCCCGATGCGATTCCCGCGACTGCTCTGGCTGACTGTCCTGCTGTTGCTGCCGGGTCTGCAATCCGCTCTGGCGCAGCACACTGGCCACTGGAATCAGGCATTTCGCACGACCGGCAGCCAGGCCTTCAAACACTACTCGCCTCAGCGGGCTGTCGGCTGGTCTGTCGCCGGCCCAGGTTTCCATAACGGTATTTCCGGGGGCTTCCACACAGGTTTCAATACCGGCTTTTCAACGGGGTTCACAGCGGGATACCAGAGTTCGGGCTGGCAATACGGCTGGAACGGTTTTGGTTACAGCGGCTGGCAGGCAACCAGCAGCACCACGTGGATTCATGCTCTGCCATTTTCTGGGCACCGCATCAGTGTCTCCGCCTTCGCTCCGGGCCTCTGTCAGGTCTCGCCCCTGCTGGCTCCGGCACGCTCCGGCCTGTACACCATTGATCCGTGCTCGGGACTGCTGATTCCGCTGGAATGGTGGTATTACGGCTGTTTGCCGGGTTTCAGTATCTGTCCGCGTCCCTGGGGGCTGTTTTCGGTTCCGATTGTTTATTCGCAGACCACACTGCAGGCTCAAACCACGCCGGGCCCCGGCTGGGTCTCGCTGGATACGGCGGTCCCCGACCCGCGAATCCTGAACAGCCTGCTGGCCCAGGCACAGGAAGCTGATGCTGCAGCAGAGGCTCGCAGACTGCCAGCCGCCGAAGAATTCCCGGCAGCCCGCACTGAACAGCGACAGGTCTCAGCAGCGGAACGCATCGATTCGCTGCGACTGATCTCACAGGGTGATGATGCATTTCGCCGCGCTGACTATGCGGCCGCTGCCACCAGCTACCACTCCGCAATGAAACTGACTCCGGATCTGCCCAGCGTGTGGTTGCGGGAAGTGCACCTGAATATTGCTCAGGGACAATATGAACGTGCAGCCGCCTGCCTGAAAACCGGTCTGTCTCTGTCCGGCGCCGTGCCGTCCGTGCGACTCAGTGCAGGCTCACTTTACGGCAGCGACGATGCTCCGGAGCTTCACAAGTCTTCACAACGCCTGTGGCAGTGGCTGACTGAACGGCCTGGCTCAGCAGATCGCCTGCTGCTGATGGCGGCGTTTGAACTGTTGCAGTCGCACGATACGGTGACCAGCGAACTGATCTCTCAGGCCGAACAGCAGGGCGGATCGGCCGTCTGCTGTGCTGCGCTGCGACAGCAACTGTTACCAACGCAACCAGCTGGCCCCTTAGCGCAGGAAGTGACCGCAAACAAAGCAGCCAGCGCTGACGTCGCCGACAAGGTGGCTGATCCGGCAAACGCATCAACGCCAGCGGCTGAAGATTCCACCGGCATCGTGCTGAAGGGTCGCCGTCCGCGGAAACTTTAATCGCACGATCCGGGCCACGAGGTGCCCCCTGCCGCCCTCGGAATATTCCTCAGGCCCCGGTGCACAGACTGCTTAAAACTGAGACCCTTCCTGAGGCAAATGTCCAGTCCTGAATTCCGCAAAATCCCCCAAAAATTGATCCAGCACTGGCCGAAGACTGCGGACAGTTCACATTGCGGGTGCATTTCGTTCTGCCAGATCGTATCGCAACGCAGTTGTGTGCCAGTAAATGGCCAACGGCCAAGCGAGCCTCGGCCTCGATTTGCTGTTCGTTTGTCAGTTTTCAGCAGTGACAAACAGGGACAGGATGGGTAGGCGTGTGAATCGTGCGGGATTCGCCTGGGAACGTGGGCTGTTGGCAAATTCGTAACGACCAAGGTAACCCGGCGGCGGCTAAGAATCATTATCTCAACGACCCGCCCGATCCGCCGCTCCGGTTGACCGCCTTGTTCGGCGTCTGAAGCACTTGTATACAGGCTTTAGTCAAAAGAAACGTTGGTACAATCCGAGACAAATCGCGACTACGATAAAAACGATTTCAAGAATGGCTCCTGCCTGGAGTGTTTGTGCGACCGGACTTCTCCGCTCATCCGAGGCACTCATCTGAAGCGAGTCCCTTAACTCGCCCTCTGCGATTAATTCTACGTGTCCGCAATCGGTACAGACCTCTGGCTTCACTTTCAAGACGACGAATTCAGGGTAGTTTGGCTTCAGAGTCCAGAACCCTGTCTCCTTCTTCCGTGCGATCTGCTTACCTAACCGCAAAGCGCCGTTGTCGGCGCCGTCGAGAAAGAACCGAAGATCTCGAGCGATGTGCGTCGAATTGCATTTTGGGCAGGTCTCGACTGCTTGTCTAATTTCTTGATGCAAGGGTATGTCTCTCCGCTCGCATAACGCTTGCGATCACCGGGCCGCCGGTGAAGACTCTCCATTTGGAACCGCGCGGTCGGCGGCTCCGTGTGCATCGCATTGTTCTGCCTTCGTGCCAGGGTCGATGATGCGCTCAGCCACCTCCGCTCTGCGTGCGTTAAACATCGCAGCAAGTTTCCGCACATCATGTCCCGCAGCTTCGGACATCGCTTTGCGTACACGTCGCACTTCGCTGTAACTATCCATTGTCGGTTTCTTCGTTTAAGAGTTCCAGTGGAGTGACCAGTGCCGGGTTGCCCAATCCCAGTATACCATTGACGCGACGAATGTGCCCAAATTTGTTAGCGTTCGCAATGTGTCGGCAGTTCCAGGTGACCAGAAAGTCGCACCGATGGAATGAAGCGGCAGCCAAATGGAACGCGTCACCACCAGGGTCATTGGGCATGACGTGATTGGCAATGTAAGCCTCGACTGCTTCAATGACAGCATCATTGATGTCCAGCAGAGGGAAACGCGATGCCAATTCGACCATGTCCGATTTGTGAGGAAAGTCACCGGCATTCAGTTCGGTTTCGACAGCGACACTTGTGACAAGTTCGTCGGAAGTGAGTATCGCAGCGTCAAGCCAACGTCGTGTCCAATTCTGGCGAGCCACCATCTCCGGCTCCGGTCGAGCATTGAAGTAAAAACTGACGACGGTCGTTTCGATATAGATTCTCGCCATCGGTTTGAGAGCTCACTTTCAATGGCAGAACGGCAATGTTGACCGAGCCCCCTCCAGCACGGTCTCTAAAGTTCGAAACGGACCGACGGGGGCTTCGGTCCAACATTTTGTTCGTTAATTACGGCAGGATTCCGCCAGTATATTTGAGGTTTCCAGTCACCTGTGTCCTGAGAGTGAAGGTCATGGGAAACGCCTTTTTTTCAGTCAATTCTAAACCAATCAATAGTTCGCGTCGCGAGTCCTTGAATCCGAACGCCTCAGGATTCGAGATAAAAAGATTCTTTCGGTTGTAAAAAATTACGCCCTGGCAAACATCAGGCTTTCCTTCCAGTGTGGAGACAGTCACGAATCCAAAGAACGTTTTGCCAGCTGGCGTGCTGAAATCGGCGGCGACATGGCAATAGGATCGTCGTGGTACCATGGTAGCGTTTACGGGACGTACCCAAGTTTCGTCCACACCGTCATTGCCTTCTTCGTCGTCTGCGTACTCCCAAATCGGAAACGCCTCGAAGTGTTTCTTACGCAGCTTGCCGACGGGCATTCGTGTTTTCAGACTGACTGCAACCATGATCTCTACCAACGAACGAATATTCGACCGCGAAACTGCGGTAAAAGTTTACCGCAGCTTCGCGGTCGAATCTGGAGATGTCAATCCTGATGTGTCATACTTGACGGCCAACTGCGACGGATCGCTGCTCAATTTGCCTTGCTGCACCGCAAACGGAGTCTGTGCTGTGCCGCATCCAGAATTCGATGGACGTTCCGCAACAATTACATCGTTCGTTGCCCGCTAAAGCCCGGCTATGCGTGCTTAGGCGGCTCAGTTTCGTACAGCCTTCCGGCCGGTGACAGCAGCAGTGCAGGCAGCAGCAGCAGGTCACCCGCCAACGCCAGTGCCAGCAGAAATGCCATCAGCACCGCAAACCGGCTCGTCGGTACAAAATCGCTGAAGGCAAATACCAGCAGTCCAATTCCACAGGAAACGGATGTCTGAATCATGGCCGGACCACAATCAAGGTAAGTCGCCAGCACGGCCGAGCGTCGAGTGGCTCCGGGCTGCTGCAGCTCACGGCGAAAGAATGTCAGAAAATGCAGGGTATCGTCGACTGCAATTCCCAGAGCAATGCTGGCCGTCATGACCGATCCGATGTCCATCGGCACAGCCAGCAGTCCCATCAGTCCAAACGCGATCACAACCGGAAACACATTTGAGGCCATCGCCAGAATTCCGCTGAGGATGCCAGCCTGTACGAGGGTCATGGTGAGCGTGATTACCGCGAGTGCGGACATCAGGCTGTTGAACAGATCGCTGAGCAACTGCCCCTGAATCTGATGCACCAGCGGCATGATTCCGGATGTGGAAAGTGAAATCTGATGGCGTGACTGCACCGGCACCTGTTCCAGAGGCTCCTGCAAAGCCTGCTCCATCTGCTTCAGCACGTCGCCATAATCCAGCGGTGCGAGTGCACTGACTCGCGCTGTCAGTCGCCAGATGTCACCCTCAGCTGTCGTTCGCAGTACCGCAGCCTGTTCAAACTGCGGGCGAGCCATGCGAATGCCCTTATTCACAAGCGACGCCTGAATGCTGCGTGGCAGACCCGGCATCCGTGGAGGATCAGGGAACAATGTCAGCGCGGACATCACGGCCTTCACATTCGGCTGCTGACGCAGTGCTCGATCCACCTTCCACAGCACATCCATCCGCTGACGATCACTGAGAGTGCAGTCCGGACTGAAGTGCAGCAGCACTTCGATCGGCACCAGTGCGCCAATACGGTCCTCCAGCCATTCATAATCCTGCATAATCCGACTGCTCGGCTCATACAGAGTTTCAATGCGCACGGACGTCTTCAGATCGGGTAATCCGACCGCAGCGAGAGCCATCAGTCCAAACAGAATCAGCAGGGATACGACGTTGTAGTTGCACAGCAGAGCCGTGAGCGCAGACCATGCTCCGGTTGTCTGGCCGTGCTGCGGTATACCGGCCGTCTCAGCAACTGTCGACGGGCGTTTTCGTCCCAGCAGCATCATGGAACAGGGAATCGCTGTCAGCACTGCGGCCGCTGTACACAGGACTCCCACCGTACCATAAATCCCGAACAGTCGAATCGGCAGCAGTCCGCTGACCAGCAATGAGGCAGTTCCCATCGCGGTGGTTCCCAGCGACAGCATGCCGGGCAGCCAGCCACGACGAAAACACTCCACGGCGGCCTGCCGCGGCTCCATCGTCCGCAGTGCGTTCAGATAATAATTCATCAGATGAATGCCACCCGAAACCGCCAGAACCTGCACCAGCGGCGGCAGAATAATCAGCAGTGCACTCAGCCGTTCTCCGCTGTAGTAAATCACTGCCAGAATCAATCCCTGGCAGAAACAGGCCGTCAGGAACACCACCAGAGCCGCTGTCACGGACTTCAGCGAGAGCAGACAAATTACGAAGATCACGATCGTCGAGGGCAGTGCAAACTTCGTCAGTGACCGGTGGCTGGACTCATCGACGGTGAGTCCGTCAATCACCGGGCCAGCCAGTTTCAACTCTGCCACCTGCGTGCCGCACACTTCCGCGACCACCTCGCAGATGCGAGGAACCAGTTTCGCTCGCAGTGCCAAACCGGCGGAATTCAGGGTCACGACCACAGTTGTCAGGCGACCATCCTTGCCGATCAGCAGTCCCTGCAGCCGCTGCACAGCCTGAGCCTCAGTCATCTGCATAGCAGCCGGAGAAAACAGGTCGGAGTCGTCCGCCACACTCACAGCTCCGGCGGGATCATGCGGCAACTCGCTCCCAGCCGCGTTCCCCTCGGCAGATGTCCCGGAGTTCGCCGTTTGCCGGCCCGTCAGTGCCAGCAGCGTTTCGCGGCCACAGGCCACCGCATGGAAATAGGAATTCCCTTCGCCATCCTGGAATTCCGCATCCGTTCGCAGTCGCCTCACGGCTTCATCAAGCCTGGGATCTGTCCACCAGCACTCAGACCAGCTGATCACAACGGCATCACCAGGTCCGAACTGTTCCGAGAAATGGTCGTAGACCTGCCTTTCAGCAAAGCGTTCGTCGACCCAGTCGATCGGGGAATTGTTGCTGGCTTCCAGCGCCCGAACTGCCCCGTAGACGATCACCGGCAGACTGATCACCAGATACAGAATCAGCAGTCGGATACGAGCCTGAATCTGCTGCATGACAAGATCCGCGCAGGGGTGAAATTACAAATGCCGGCGTGCCAGCGGACCTGCAGGCATACCCGGATATCCCGGTACTCGCCGCATGTAATCCGCGTACGATGGTCCCAGATAATGCAGCAGTCGCCGATCCTTCAGTACGCTGCCGGCAAAAATATAGACGGTCCAGACCCCCGTGAGAACTGCATGGTCCAGAGTCATCACGGGAGTGAACCAGATCAGACCAAGAAAACTGAGGTAGACCGGGTGCCGCAGCAGGTGATAGGCACCGGCAGCCTGAAACGGTCGGCGCGGCAGCCGCTGGCCTCGATACCAGTGCAGCCACTGCGTCCAGCCGGTCTGATATCCCAGTCCGGTCAGACTGATGCTGTACAGCAGAGCGATCCATGATCCGTAGAAGCCGGCCAGCATCAGCCCGGCAGGCAGCCCTGTAAGATCCCAGAGCACCTGATCCGTCGACTGCCAAAAACCGAATATCAACAGCAGCCCGAGGCAGGTGCAGACGCAGAAGAAGGCCCCATGCATTTCCGCAGGAAACCAGCGTCGAAACAGATCACGAAAACGTGGATGCAGCAGCACACTGTGGGGCACGGCAAACTGCAGAGCCAGCAGCAGATCGGTCCATAACCAGCCGGATGCCGGCCGGCTGATCCCATAGCGGAGGAAGGAGAACAGAAGAACGACCGTCAGTGCAAACAGTGCCTGAGTCCCCACGCCGAAGGCCACTCCCGCGAGGTGCCGCCACGTCCGCGGGACTGACGCAGCACTGCCCGCCGTTCCCACCGCTGCTGTGACAGAGACTGCCGTCATGACTGACGCTCCGCGATAAAACAGCCGTACTTCATGGCCCCGGTGTTGTAAGCATCGAGCAGCGTCTGAAAGCGGTCGATGAAGATCAGCTGATCCGGGTCAATCCACGACGCCAGCCGTCGAATTCCCAGTGTCTGACAGCGATCGCGGCAGATCTCCCACGTCCGTGAGACTCGCGATGTCCAGTCCTGCACGGACGTCACACGCAGCCCCGCGTCCGTCATCCAGCCGGTGTAGTCGCGTTCCGATCCCAATGATGGACAAAAGAAACCTTCACAGACATCGTATACCGCTTTTTCAGCCGCGGTGCTGAGCGGATCATCGCCGGCCAGCCACGCACAGATCGCCACCCGACCTCCGGGCTTCAGCCAGCCGGCTGCCCGTTTGAAAAACGCTGGTTTGTCAAACAGATGCTCGGTGCACTCAACACTCCAGACGACGTCCAGCGAACCGTGGTCGAACTGAGTGGTCTCGGCATCCTGACAAAGAAACTTAGCCCGCCGTGAAACGCCACCAAGCCTTGCTGCACAGGCGGCCCAGCGACGCTGGAATGGGCTCAGTGTCACGCCGGTCACAGTGCAGCCAAGCTGTTTCGCCAGATGCACCGACGAACCTCCCATGCCGCAACCGATGTCTGCAATGCGTTCACCGCCCTGAATTCCGGCAGCCCGGGCCAGGCGGTCCGTCAGTTGCTGGGCCGCAACCTGCGGGGCTTCATTCGCTTCCCAGTAACCATGATGAATATGTCGCCCCCACAACAACCAGTAGAACAGCGTGGAAATGTTGTAGTGCTGACGAATCACATCTTTACGCACAGTTGGACAGGAAATCATTCAGCCGTTCCCCGGTTCTGAAGGATCGAGGAAATCGGTCAGCGAGATTCCGTGGTCGCGGCTGTTGCCGCAGACTTCAGCCACACATCCCCATGGATCGTCAGCCGGTCAGCCACACCAACGGCCCCGAACGCCTTCGAATAGGGTCGGATTCCGTATGTCGTCTGGAGGATTGTAAAGGATCCGCGCAGATGCGTTCGACCATCCTTTTCCTCCACCGTGACACGAATTCGCAGTGGCGCCGTACGTCCGTGCAGTGTGAATTTCCCCGACAGGTCGTACTGCGGCAGGCCCTGCGGACCACCTTTGCCGGCAGCCACCACCGCCTGTGCGGATGCAATTTCAAATACCGCTGTCGGGTGCCGCTGCACGTCCAGGACCGCCGCGCCCTTCATGTTGTCGTTCACCTGTCTGCGAGTTCCGGCATCGGTGGAACCCTGCAGACCCACATAACGACGAGCAGCATCGGTATCCGCATCAAAAGACTGCATGTTGAATTCAAGACGACCTGCTGATTCCGTGGCACCAAGCGTCACCTGACCACTTTTCAGCCGGCCTTCAACACCATGATCATGCCCCAGCCCCGTTTTGCCAACGAACACATACACACGACTGGCCTGCAGATCCACATTCCCCTGCTCGTCCGGCCCACCGCCTGCGGCAAACACCTGACTGGCCAGCTGTGTCAGCAACAGACAAACCAACTGCAGGAACTTCACTGACCAACTGGCCATCTGGCAACTCCGCGTAATCCGATCAATCATCCGACAGATTTCCGCGTTAGATTCTCGGAGACTCGAGGAAATCCTGATAGACCAGGACGCTAAACACCAGTTTATTTCCCCGAATCGGTATCGTGCGGGTGAGTTTTGAACCGCTGCTGCCATAGATTCACAAACCTGCGAAGATTCACCTCAGCCCAGTGGCTCGATCGGATGCCGCTGCATGTTCTGAAAGCAGGACCTGCCCTTGCTGCGCACTTTTTCAAACTCACTTTTGCAGCGTCGTCGCCAGCCCGAACTGATGGACAGTCCGGACCTGGAACAGTCTCTGCATGACGAGGCACTGGCCGGACTGCGGCGAATTAACCGCTGGAGCCGTACCGGAGCAGCGGTGTGGAGTGGCATCAGCGACCTGACAGTACAGTCCTCACGGCAGGAGCTGACCATACTGGACATCGCCTGCGGCAGCGGTGATCAGGTGCTCTGGCTGTCCCGCCGACTGCAGCAGCATGGTGTTCGCCATCGGATACACGGTGTGGACATCAGTGCCACTGCTGTTGCCGCTGCGACGCAGCAGGCCGCGCAGTCCGGCACTTCAGCCGTCACCTTTCACCAGTGCGATGTGCTGCACGATCCCTTTCCGCTGCCGCAATATGACGTGGTGATGAACAGTCTGTTTCTGCATCATCTGGACGAGCCTCAGGTCGTGCAAATACTGCAGCGAATGGCGGCCGCGGCTCGACGGCGAATCGTCATCGATGACCTGCGCAGAACACGACTGGGATATTTTCTGGCGTGGACCGGGTGCCGCCTGCTGAGTCGCAGTCCGATAGTGCATTTTGACGGCCCGGTGTCCGTTGAAGGTGCATTCACTGACGCTGAAATGCTGCAGCTTGCCACACAGGCCGGGCTGCATTCGGTCCGTCTGCAGCGGCACTGGCCGCAGCGGTTTCTGCTGACGTGGCAGCCGAGCAGGACCGGACAATCATGAATGACCACCCAGCGACGGTGCCGGCAGATTCAGAACCCTGGGATGCCCTGATCATTGGCGCTGGTCCGGCGGGCAGTCTGGCGGCGGTGCTGCTGGCCCGTGCCGGGCAGCGAGTGCTGGTGGTGGAGCGACACAAGTTCCCGCGCCCCAAGGTTTGCGGCTGCTGCCTGAATCAGCGGGCCCAGCAGCTGCTGCGGCGCGCTGATCTGCTGGCGGGACTGCAGACACTGCAGCCTGTCAGCACCCAGCAGATGAATCTGCACTACGACCAGCAGACGCTGCCCATCGCCATGCCCGGCGGTCTGGCCATTTCGCGTCGCGCAATGGATTCGTGGCTGGCCGGTGAAGCTGTCGCAGCAGGTGCCACGTTCCTGGATGAATGCAGCGCTGAAGTCCTGCCCGAAAGCTGTGATGCGGACAGTGCAGCAACGGCAGCCCTACCCGAATGTCGTCGAGTGCAGATCCTGACTGCACGCGGCAGCAGTGTGGCTGCTGCCCGGGTTGTGCTGGTATGTGACGGACTTGGACATCCATCGCTGGCTCAGCTCCCAGGCTTCTCATCACGTCCTCAAACCGGGGCTCGGATCGGTCTGGGAGCTGTGCTCAGTGCAGCAGAATCTGCTGACTGGTGTTCTCCTGGTGAAATCCTGATGGCAGCGGATACCGGCGGGTACTGCGGAGCGGTCCGGACAGAAGACGGCAGTGTGAATCTGGCTGCGGCAGTGGACTCGGCGGCGATTCAGGCAGCCGGCGGTCCGCGGCAATGCCTGCAGAGACTTTTTGCCACAGCCGGGGTTCGAGTGCCGGAGGCGATGGGCAGCGTGCAGGTCCGCGGAACGGTGCCGCTGACTCGCAGATCCACCCGTCTTACCGGACATCGGCTGCTGCTGCTGGGTGATGCAACCGGGTATGTCGAACCTTTTACGGGCGAGGGCATGGCGTGGGCAATGACTGCCGCAACACTGGCTGCTCCGCTGGCCCGCAGCGGGATTACCAACGGCTGGAGCACGGCTTTGCAGCAGCAGTATGAGCGGCAGTTGCGTGATGCTGTCGTACGTGAGCAGACGGTGTGTCGAATGCTGTCCGGAATTCTGAGCCGTCCGTGGCTCCTGAGACTGACTTTTGCAGCGGCCCGCATGGTGCCGGTGGCTGCTGGTGCCCTGGTGCGTCGAGTGAATCGCGTGCCGAATCTTGTGGAAAGAAGCTGATGACTGGCCTCGAAATCCTTGGACTTGGCACGGCACTGCCCGAATACAGCATTTCGCAGGAGGCGGCGTCCGTTTTTGCCTCCACCTGCGTGAAATCAACAGTTGACGAGCAGCGAAATCTGCCAGCCCTGATTCAGGCGTTGTACCGTCGCGCGGGAGTCAGACAGCGACACAGCGTGCTGCTGGAATCTTCGTCAGACGGCGAAGCCACAGCCGAACGTTTCTATCGCTTTGCGGCTACCGCCGATGACCGTGGCCCGTCGACAGCAGACCGTATGCTGCGGTACGAGCAGGAAGCCCCGCCGCTGGCCGCAGGAGCCGCCGCAGCGGCCATCGAACAATCCGGCATCGATCCTCAGCAGATTACGCATCTGATCACAGTCTCCTGCAGTGGTTTCAGTGCACCGGGTTTTGATCTGCTGCTGATCGAACAACTGGGCCTGCCCGCCAGCGTGGCACGCACGCACGTGGGGTTTATGGGCTGTCATGGAGCATTGAACGGGTTGCGGGTGGCACATGCATTCGCCGCGGCAGACCCTGCAGCCGTCGTTCTCGTGTGTGCCGTTGAACTGTGCACACTGCATCACCAGTACGGCTGGGACCCGCAGAAGATTGTAGCCAACTCGCTGTTTGCTGATGGCGCTGCTGCCGTGGTCGGGCGTGCTGCCGCAGCCGGATCGCAGATCGCCGGCAAATCCTCACCCGGTATCCCCCGATTGATTGTCGGCAGTGCCTCCCAGGTCATTCCCGGCACGCGGGACATGATGACATGGAACATCCGCAATACGGGGTTTGAGATGACGCTGTCTCCCGAGGTCCCGAGGATCATTACAGAGCACCTGCCGGGGGCTTTGGGGGCCTTCCTGAACCGTCATGGTCTGCAAATCACGGATATTGCCTCGTGGGGCATACACCCTGGCGGTCCGCGAATTCTCTCGGCGGCAGCCGAAGCGATCAGTCTGACTGACCAGCAACTGGAGCCTTCGCTGGGCATCCTGCAGCGCTGCGGAAACATGAGTTCACCGACAGTGCTGTTCATCCTGCAGGAACATTTGCGGCGGCAGGCCGCCGGTCCCTGCGTGCTGCTGGGATTTGGCCCGGGGCTGAACGTGGAAATGTGTCTGCTGCGATGATTCCTGCAGCTTTGCCGGACCTCCTTGCCAAATTACTCAAAAACAGCAAGAATCTGCGGTTTGCCGACTTTTGATTCGGCTGGTGGTTTCCTGTCTTTTTGATCTGAATCCGATTCGATGTCCGCAACCGACTCCCCCGGAGATTCCCGTCAAACTCTCGAGCAGCGTCTGCAGCAGGTCAATACCCTCCGCTGGCAGAAGTTTCCTGTTCTGGACGATGGTTTTGTGTGTCTTGTCGACGTCATGGGCGACGACAGCAGTGTGGTTCAGGCAGCGCGTGTCAGCTACGGCGAAGGCACTCGCAAAGTCAGCGATGACCGCACCCTGATTCGTTATCTGCTGCGACACCGTCACACGACACCATTTGAGATGGCAGAGATCAAATTTCTGGTGCGAGTTCCGATGGATTGCTGGCGTCAGTGGGTACGTCACCGAACAGCCAACATCAACGAATACAGCACTCGCTATTCACTGGCCATCGACGCGGCTCAGACCACATCCGCGGATGAGTGGCGAACTCAGGCCGAGACCAATCGGCAGGGCAGTGGTGCTCCATTGCCGTCTGAGCTTGGCCAGCGTCTGACTGCCGAAGAGAAGCAGCTGCAGGATCAGTTGCGCGGCGTCTACCAGAGCCGGATTGAGACCGGTGTTGCCCGCGAACAGGCTCGCAAGGATCTGCCGCTTTCCACCTACACTGAAGCCTACTGGAAGATTGATCTGCACAACCTGCTGCACTTTCTGGCTCTCCGCATGGACAGTCATGCACAGTTGGAAATTCGGCAGTACGCCACGGCCATTGGCCAGCAGATTGTGGCGCCGCTGTTTCCGATGGTCTGGGAAGCGTTTCTCGACTATCGCATGGATTCAGCCACTTTAACCCGACTGGACATCGGCGTAATTCAAAGGCTGATGGCCGAAGGGGCTCGCCGCAACGCTGCCCCGCCATACAGTGACGCCGACTTTATGGCTGCTCAGGATCCGACGTGGCAGGGTCTGTCCCGCAGCCGTGAGCGCGACGAATGTCGTCAGCGTCTGCAGCAGTTTGGAATTCTTGAATCCTGATTGGTCTACCCGTGGTGCAGTTTCTGCCGTTTTGCGGCTGGCGATATGACCTTTCCCAGGTTGGTGCTCTGGCCGATGTGATTGTCCCGGCGGGCAGTGCTTTAATGCCCTGTCAGCAGGACGAACTGTATCGTCTGCATCCCTGCAATACCGTCCGACTGACGCACAATCGGCCCGAGCCGGACGATGCTGGAATCATGGCTTCGGCAAGGCGTGCAGACGACTTTTTTCGTCTGTGGCGTCGCGAAGGGATCCTGATTCGAGACCATGCAGCTGCATGGTATGTCCTGCAGACGCTGACACCGTGGAAAGGTGAGACCGCAGCACGCTGGGGACTGCTCGGGCTGCTGCCGCTCGAAAATCCGCTCGGACAGCCTCACAACGCAGCAGCAACTCAGCCTTCCTCTCCACAGGAAATTGCCCGTCTGCTGCAGCTGCAGACCACCTGTCGTGCTGATTTTGCACCCATCTGCCTGTTTGCCGAAGACAGCATGGCGACAGACGAGTCGCTGGAAGAACTGCTGCAGCGACTGACCCGCCCAATAACTCCGACAGAATGCTGGCTGGACTCCGGTATTCGTCATCGACTGTGGACTGTCACCGAACCCGCCGCGATTGCTGCCATTGCCCAGCGACTTGATCACCTGCACCTGTCACTGTTTGATGGTGCCGCAGCCTTCCAGGCGTCAGCAAAGCTGCTCAGCACGCTTCGATCTGCCGGTGAATCCGGCGGAGTTGAGCAGCCGGCGGCCCGTCGGCTGGCCTGCCTGCTGCCCGCGGAAAACCTGTCAACCTGTTTCCTGCCTCGCATCCACAGGTTCGACGGACCTGCATTCACCGGGCCGCAACTGCGTTCAGCCGCAGAGCACATTCCAGGCCTGCTGTGTCAGTTTGTCGGCAACGAATCGTTTGCTTTGATTGATGCCCTGGAACTGGCTGGACTCAATTCCGATCAGCCCTGCCTTGCAATCGGCACCAGCGACGGTGAATGGCAGCTGCTGTCTGCACCGGCACGCTGCCGTACACTGCAGCAGCTGCGAGACCTGACCGCCACGGAACTGCTGAAGATGCCGTGGAGCACCGCTGTTGAACAGCCTGTGTCTGCTCCGCTGCAGCCGGAAAATGCCACCATCCGAGCAGCCGCTGGCTGCGTGCTGCTGGCAACACAGGTATCAACTGCCGGAGAAACCGGTATTTCCGCATTGCCCTGTGCCATCCCGCAGTATTCGGAGCTGGACCTTCAGCTCTGGCCTCCGGTGCCCTCCGGACTGGTCTTCTCGGCTCATTCTGACCGAGTCGATTCGGTTCCGGGATCTTCGTTGTAATCAACCAGCATGCGGATGAAATCTTCGCTCAGCCCGGCTTCACGGCGAGCTTCAGCCTGAAACAGCTGCCCCCGGGCTTTGGAAGGTCGGATCGGCCAGTGCAGCGCCCTGGTCCATGCTTCCCAGTCTGAAAGCTCCGGCTGTTTCCAGTGCCGCAGCCAGACCAGTCCAAATTCCACGTGCCGGATTTCATCTCGGTGAATGGCTCGCATGATGCTTGCACTGCGGCGGTCGCCCACGGCCATAAAACTCTGTTCAAATTCCACCGTATGATCCAGATTGGCTCCCTCAAACACCAGAGGCAGACCGGCGACGTATTCAAGAGGTGTGGCGTACAGCAGAGCTTTCTGCCAGATCCACGAATTGACCGGACGACTGCCAAAACTGAGTCCCAGTTCGTGGCATCGCTGAGCATGCAGGCGGGTATGTCGCTGCTCATCAAACATGATCCGTGCGAGCCCGCTGCGGAATTCGGCCGGGGCATCCGGGAAGGCCAGCAGCACCATGGCCATCACTTCCAGAGCCTGCAGTTCATGGTTGGCCATGATGTGGTGGGCCACGGCACGCCGCGCCGGGTCAAGAAAGGAATTTCCACGAGGCATAGCGGGGGCTGATCGGCGTTCAGCAAACTGCAGTTCGGCCGGACGCCCGGGGACCTGCACTCGCACTGCCGGGCCCGGAGCATTATCGGTCAGCGGCTCGCCGGGCCGCAGCAGCTTCAGCGACAGATCGGTCGACAACAGCACCTGCTCAGCAAACTGCCGCAGTTCCATGGGCTCACCGGGAATGATCAAGAAGCCACGCGAACAGCCCCTTGGCCAGATGCAACCTGTTTTCAGCCTGATCAAAAACGATGCTGCGAGAACTGTCCATGACGTCATCGGTCACTTCCAGTCCGCGTTTCGCCGGCAGATCATGCATGAACAATGCCGCTGCAGGAGCAGCCCGCATCAGTGCAGCATTCACCTGGTAACCGGCAAACGCCTGCCTGCGACGCTCGGCGTCAGCCTCCTGGCCCATGCTGGCCCAGACATCCGTATAAACAATATCAGCAGTTCGGACCGCCTGCACCGGATCATGCACAACGGCCGTGCGATGCTTTGGATAGCGGGACGTCAGCAGGGACATGAACTGCGATGTGAATTCGAAACCCACCGGGGCAGCCAGCGTCAGCTGCATTCCTGTCATGGCAGCAGCCAGTGCCAGCGACATCGAGACATTGTTGCCGTCACCCACAAACACCAGATGCAGTCCCGTCAGTTGTCCACGATGCTCACGAATCGTCAGCAGGTCTGTCAAAGCCTGACAGGGGTGGCGGTCATCTGAGAGTCCGTTGATGACGGGGCACGACGAGTGCTTTGCGAAGTCCTCGATGAGCTGCTGAGAAAAGGTCCGCATCGTGATGATGTCAGCGAACGAACTGATCACTTTCGCGACATCGGAAAGACTTTCCCGTCCGTTCAGTCCGGCTTCCGCGGTGGTTTGAAAGATCCCGGCTCCGCCCAGGTGAATCATGGCGGCTTCGAAGCTGTTGCGAGTCCGCAGGGACGGTTTTTCAAACAGCTGGACCAGGACGTACCCGGGAAACAGCTGTGGCCGATGGCCACGACGCAGCTCCTGTTTGAGTTCTTCCGCACGATTCAGGACCTGCAGGAGTTCGTCCGGGGTCAGATCAAGCAGTGAAGTCAGATGTTTCATAATACCGACGCTGTTGAAAATGCGATTTGCCAAAACGCCATTCTTGCAGGTTCCTGAGCCGGGTTTAAGGGAAATCGCTGGAATTTTACGCAAAGTTCACGTCTGTGAATTGCCCGGCCACCGGTCACGACAGGCGGTCAGGGGCGTCTGATGAAGTGCGCCGCATAGCTGCGCACCTCCTGTCCGTTCAACACATGAAAAATCCTCAATTTTTCAATGGTTTCCGCTCCAAATTTCGCCAGTGGCACATGCACGATCTTCTTCCGGAAACGTGATGCGAGGCGTCGCCAGCCGGGTCCCGGCGGAGCGTGGCTGAGCAGAGCCACGTGCTTCTCACGCGAATAATGCAACCCGGCAGCCAGCAGACGCTCTTCCAGAGTATCAGCAAAGTCAAACCGCGGATCATGCCAGATGTCAGGCACCGGCCGGGGCGGAAACAGAAACATCGCCCCGCCATACCGCGACACCGCAATGCCCGGCCCTACCATCTCGGACAGAAAATTTGTCGCAAACAGAGACAGCGTCGACTCGTCCTGATGCTCGGCATGCCACGTGATTCGCCACGGATACTGCCGCGGATCGGCAGGACTGTCGAACAGCATAATTACGCAGTCAATGCGACCGGAAGCCGGCGGAAATACTCGAACATACAGATCGCCCGTATGCCAGTTTCGCAGGGTTTCCCGGATGTCGAGCCCATCCTTCATGCTGGCCGAGAATTTCTCAGTGCGCGCCAGATCATTGCCAATCAGATCAAGAGCCACATCCTTCACGTGCGTGCGGAATCTCTCAATCGACTCGTCTTCGGGAGGCCAGCTGCACTGGCCGTACGGATTCCACGATTTCTGCCAGCGAAATGTGGTCCGCAGGTCAGGGCGAGTATTCAACTGGCAACTGCGCCAGATCATCGGCTGCCCCGGCAGTCGACTGACAGCATGCAGCTCCGTCCCATCCGGCAGCATCGCTCGCCCCACACCAAAGCGAATCACCGGCTGATCATCGTCGACAGTCCACGGATACTGCCGGGACGTCTCAGCCACGTGGACCGCAAACTGATCGCCGGCCGTCTGCTTCGATGACATCACCAGAGTGTACAGATCCGGTGTAAAACGGCGTTCGATAAGCGACAGATTCCGAGCATACTTGAGGGTGCGTGACAGCAGGCTGGGAGTGATGCGACGGGCACGCGTGCCAAATTCAGCCTTGTAGGCATCTCGAGCATGCAGCAGCAGCGACTTGACTCCGTCGATCGAAAGATTCTCGTCGTCGTCCAGCCGCACCCGCGCCTGCTCATACAAACCTGTGATGAAAGGCAGCTCACCCAGCATGAAAATCATCGATCGACTGTCGACCGGAAATGTCTCGGCCTCTGACTCGGACCACTCCGGCTGCTCAGTCTGCTGCAGTCCCTCCTGAAAGGCCGCTCGCAACCATGGCCAGTCCGGCAGACTGCACAAACACAGTACCGCCGAATACTGCTGCGACAGTCGCTGCAGGCGTCCGGCCATCCACCGCAGATGCTGCCACTGTTCGGCCGATTCCGGACGCTGCAGTGTGGGCAGGACAGCGGCTGCAAAACGTTCTGCTGACACACGTTTCAGCGCCCACGGATCCGGCAGCACCACCCCGTTCGACAGGTAATCGTCAGACTCGATATCGATAAATACCCGCGGGATGCGTTCCTGTCGAGCAATCCGGATTGCAGAAATCACCGGCTGACAGGGATCAATCGGGACATAACTGGCCGTCTGCCGGGGATCATCAGAATCCGTTTGACTGAAATCCGTCAGCGGCTGCCGCTGCAGCACCACGGAAATTCGCGGCAGGCATTCCACCGCCTGCTCAACTTCGGCCTGAAATGACGGCGGCAATGGCACAGCCAGACAGTCAAACCTGCGACTGAGCATCAGCCGGCGAACTTCCACAGCACTGTCGCCGCTGCCGTGCACAACAGGGTACAAAGTGATGTTGCGTCCCAGCCGAAAGACTTCAGATTCACCGTTCATGCGAACTTTCACAGAAATCACACTGGAATTCCCTGCGGAATTCCAGATCCTACGCAGCATTGAACAGTAAGGGAAGCGCCCTGCACACCGCAGTGCTCTGCATTTTCAGAACCGCGTAAACCACAACTTCCCCGCAGAATTGCATGACGACTTACCGAGATTTGCTGGAACAACTCCGCCGCGCCTTTCCGCAGCCCGTTTCCGATCAGGAACACGATGCCTGGTTCGTGTTTTCGATTCTGCGAGCCATCGATCGGCTCGATACGCTGAAATCCCAGCGCCCAATCCTCGGCGAACCCCGAAAAATTGACTTCTCTCAGGCCGTCCACGCCCGACTTCAGGAAGATCCGCAGTCCGTCGAAACCGTCTCGCGCGATCTCGTCGATCACCTGTCCGGACTGTTCATCTACGGCCACCCGCGATCCCAGATCAATGTTCAGCCCCCACCCTGCATCCCCGGAATCCTCGGCACCCTGCTGCCCGCCATCTACAACCCCAACCTGTGCAGTGAAGCCTCCGGGCGCGGAGTTGCGCTCGCAGAAGCCGAAGCCATCACCATCACCGCTGAAATGCTGGGTTGCAATCCGAATCAGGCTGGCGGAGTCTTTACATTCGGAGGCACAGGCACGCTGCTCTACGCACTGCGGCTGGGAATTGAAAAAGCTGTCCCCGGTTCCCTGCATTCCGGGATCACCGGACCGCCTCCCGTCGTTGTCTGCTCCGATCAGGCACACTACGCAGTCAGCACTGCCGCTGCATGGCTGGGACTGGGGCTGGAACAGGTCGTGGTCATACCCAGCTCACCCAACAATGAAATCCGCACCTGTCTGCTGGAATCTGAATTAAGACGACTGCTGCGTGAAGGTCGGCGTATCGCAGCAATCGTCGCCACCATGGGCACGACCGATGCCTTCGGACTGGATGCACTGGACCAGATTCGCGAACTCCGAGATCAGCTCGCCCATGAATTCTCACTCGACTACCTGCCGCACATTCACGCCGATGCTGTCATCGGCTGGGCATGGAGCGTATTTCGGGAGTATGATTTCACCTCCAATCCGCTGCAGTTCCCCGATCGCACGCTGCGTTCACTGGCCGGCACCATTCGTCGTATCCGACACCTGCACCTCGCCGACTCCATCGGTGTTGATTATCACAAAACCGGCTTCGCCCCCTACATCAGCAGTGCATTCATCAGCTCCTCCGCGGCCGATCTGAAACTGATCACACGTGATCAGTCAGCAACTCCCTACCTGTTTCAGTCAGGCGAGTACAACCCCGGTCGATTCACTCTGGAAACCAGCCGGTCCGGCAGTGGTCCCATGGCAGCACTGGCAGCGCTGCGACTGTTCGGAAAGACCGGTCTGCGGAGCCTGCTGGGACACCTCGTCACCATGGCCGAATCCTTGCGAAATCGCCTGACCGCTCACTCCGCCATCAGTGTCATGAATCCGGAAAACTTCGGCCCCGTAACTCTGTTCCGAGTGTATCCCGATGATGTGGACACGTTTGAGATGCCCCGACTGGAACAGACCCGTGCCGACTTTGCAGAACACCTGCAGCGACACAACGACTACAATCGTCGACTGTACCAGCTTATGTATGCCGAAGCTGTGCAGGGTGACGGAGTCGTCATTTCGATGACCGACCGATTCCGCGTTACCGAGTACGGACAACCTGTGGTCGCACTGAAGTCCTACATCATGAGCCCGTTTTCAGACCAGCAGTACGTGCAGACGGTGCTGGATTCCATCGAGCGTGCACGACAGCAGCTGCGCTGACCAGCCAGCCTGAAGCCAAACGGAAACCGGCGGTTCTCACCGCCGGTTGATCAGCCGATCATTTTGCGGTACCAGTCGCTGCCAGTTCCTGCAGGGCCCGCCGATAATCCGTCGGCATGACTCGCTGAAACAGCGGCAATGACCGGTTCCACGTATCAAGGATGTGCCGAGCCACAGTGGAGCCCGTGAAACGGCAGTGGTTCTCAATCAGCGTTCGCAGCTCAGCTTCGTCCGCCTCATCAGTAACCCGCTCCAGTTCCACCATCTCCAGATTGCAGTTCGTCAGGAACCGATCGTGCGGGTCATAAACCCACGCCACACCGCCCGACATTCCGGCCGCAAAGTTGCGTCCGGTCGGTCCCAGCACGACCGCTCGACCACCCGTCATGTACTCAAGACCGTGGTCACCCACACCCTCGACAACGGCAGTTGCACCCGAATTACGCACACAGAATCGCTCAGCTGCCACGCCGCGAAAATAGGCTTCGCCGGAGGTCGCTCCGTAGAGTGCCACATTTCCAATCAACACGTTCTTTTCAGCAGCAAAGCCAGCCTGCTTTGGCGGGTAAATGATCAAACGACCGCCGGACAATCCCTTGCCAGCATAATCATTCGCATCACCCTCGATCTCCAGTGTCACACCCTGTGCCAGCCACGCCCCCACACTCTGACCGGCAGATCCCACCGCGCGGATGTGAATCGTATCCGACGGCAGGCCATCAGCCCCGGCTGCACGGCTCACTTCGTTGCTGAGAATCGTGCCGAAAGCCCGGTCAATATTGCGAATCGTCGTGTCAATCCGCACCGGCTTCCGCTGCTCAAGTGCCGGGCGACACTGTTCCAGCAGCTCCATGTCCCGCACACCGCTCAGGGCATGATCCTGGTCAATGGTGCAATAAGTCTGCACATCCGGATGCGGCTTCCTGGCAGGAGTCAGCACCGGAGTCAGATCCAGATACTTCGCCTTCCAATGCGTCACACTTTCGTCCAGTTCCAGCAGATCCACCCGACCAACCATCTCGTTGATCGTGCGGAATCCCAGTTCGGCCATGATTTCCCGAGTCTCCTCGGCCACCATGAACAGATAATTCACGACATGCTCAGGCTTGCCCTGGAATTTCTTACGCAGGACGGGATCCTGAGTCGCAATGCCGACCGGACAGGTATTCAGGTGACATTTCCGCATCATGATGCAGCCGAGAGTAATCAGGGGAGCCGTCGCAAAACCAAACTCCTCCGCACCCAGCAGTGCAGCAATCGCCACATCCCGGCCAGTCTTCAACTGACCGTCCGTCTGCAGCCGCACGCGACTGCGCAGATCGTTCATCACCAGGGTCTGATGAGTTTCAGCGAGCCCCAGCTCCCACGGCAGACCAGCGTGCTTGATGCTGGTCAGCGGTGAGGCCCCCGTGCCTCCTTCAAACCCCGAGATCAGAATGTTGTCCGCATGCCCCTTGGCCACACCGGCAGCAATCGTCCCGACACCCACCTCGGAGACCAGTTTGACGCTGATGCGAGCCCGTCGGTTGGCATTCTTCAGATCGAAAATCAACTGTGCCAGATCTTCGATCGAATAAATGTCATGATGCGGCGGCGGGCTGATCAATCCCACACCGGGAGTCGACAGGCGGGTGGAGGCAATCACTTTGTCCACCTTGTGACCGGGCAGCTCTCCACCTTCGCCCGGCTTCGCTCCCTGAGCAATCTTGATCTGCAGTTCATCGGCATTCGTCAGATACCACGACGTCACACCGAAACGTCCGGAAGCCACCTGCTTGATGGCTGAACGGCGTGAATCTCCGTTCTCCAGCGGTATGAATCGATCGTAACGCTCGCCACCCTCACCTGTATTACTTTTACCACCCAGGCGATTCATGGCGATGGCCAGCGACTCATGCGAATCCGCAGAGATCGATCCGAAGCTCATGGCCCCCGAACAGAATCGCTTTACGATCTCGGCCGCCGGCTCGACTTCACTGAGCGGCACCGGACTGCCTTTGCGGAACTTCAGCAGGCCACGCAGATGGCAGGCCCGAGTCGTTTCGCGATTGACGAGAGCCGCAAAGTCGCGGTAGGCGTTCCTGTCTCCCTGCCGCGCTGCCTGCTGCAGTCGACCAATCGTATGCGGATTCCACGCATGCTGCTCACCACGGCGACGGTATGCGTACAACCCCGGATTGGGCAGATCCGCTGTAATGCTGTCAGGGTTCTCAGGGAAACCGACGTGGTGCCGCATCAGCGACTCTTCCGCCAGCACATCAAACCCGACGCCCCCAATCCGACTGGGAGTCCCCGCAAAGCACAGATCAATCACTTCCCTGCCCAGACCAAGTGCTTCAAAGATCTGTGCCCCCTTGTAACTCTGCAGCGTCGAGATGCCCATCTTGGCCATCACCTTCAGCATGCCATGAGCCACTCCCGAACGATAGGCGTGCACAATCCGATCATCATCCCAGTCATCGGAAAGCTTGCCTTCCAGACGAGCATGTCGCAGTGCATACAAAGCCAGATACGGATTCACCGCATCAGCTCCGTATCCGATCAGCAGGCAGAAATGATGGACCTCGCGAGCCTCACCGGACTCCACCAGCAGCCCGATCTTCGCACGCTCCTCATGACGCACCAGATGATGATGCACTGTGCCCGTCGCCAGCAGCGAACTTACAGGAACCCGCTCCGCACTGACACGACGATCCGACAGCACAATCAGGCTGTAGCCTTCCCGGATTGCTTCGCGAGCTTCCCCGCAGATGCGGTCCAGAGCAGTACGAAGTCCGGCGATCCCCTCCTCAAACGGATAGGTAATATCGATCACTCGAGCCTTCCAGCCGCGATAGTTGATGCCCTTCAGATTGGCCATCTGGTGGTTTGTCAGGATCGGATGCGGAACGAGCAGCCGATGGCAGCTTTCCGCCGTCGGGGACAGCAGATTGGCTTCCGGACCGATGTAACATTCCAGCGACATGATCACTTCCTCGCGGATCGAATCGATCGGAGGATTGGTGACCTGGGCAAAGATCTGGTGAAAGTAATCGTACAGCATGCGCGGCTGATCACTGAGACAGGCGAGCGCGGCATCGTTCCCCATCGATCCGATAGGGTCCTTGTCGGCCTTGATCAGCGGCAGCAGCATGAAATTCATGGTCTCGGCAGTGTATCCGAAGGCCTGCATTCTGCTGATCAGTTCCTGCCCGGTCAGTCGCTCGGGTGGCGTCCTGCGAGGCAGTTCTTCCAGCCGAATTCGCTGTTCACTGACCCACTGCTGGAATGGCCGTCGTTCGGCCATGTCAGCCTTCAGCTCCTCATCATCGATGATGCGGCCCTGTTCAAAATCGACCAGGAACATTCGCCCGGGCTGAAGTCGACCCTTCAGTCGGACATTCGCCGGGTCAATCTGCAGCACGCCGACCTCGCTGGCCATCAGCACCCGATCGTCGTTCGTCACATAGTAACGACTGGGTCGCAGACCGTTGCGGTCGAGAGTAGCGCCGATGTATCGACCATCGGTGAAAGAGATCGACGCCGGCCCGTCCCACGGTTCCTGCACGGCTGAGTAGTACTCGTAGAATGCTCGACGCGGCTCGGGCATCGTCTGATGATTCTGCCACGCCTCAGGCACCATCATCATCACCACTTCCTGCAGCTTGCGGCCGGAGTGGTAGAGCATTTCGAGGGCATTGTCGAAGCAGCCCGAGTCCGATGTGTGGGGCTCAATAATCGGAAACAGCTTGCGAATATCTTCGCCAAACAGATCGCTCTGCATCAGCCCCTGCCGGGCAAACATCCAGTTCGAGTTGCCTTTGACGGTGTTGATTTCGCCATTGTGTGCCATGAAGCGGAGCGGCTGAGCACGGTCCCAGCTGGGAAACGTGTTTGTGGCGAACCGCGAATGCACCATCGCCAGGTGGCTTTCAAAATCCTCGGCCTGCAGGTCCGGGAAAAACGGCAGCACCTGATGGGACGTCAGCATTCCCTTGTAGATGATCAGCTTGGTTGAGAGCGAGCAGATGTAGAACAGCAGCGCCTGGGACATGGAGCTGTTGCGGAGGCGGTGACTGGACAGCTTGCGAATGATGAACAGCTGACGTTCAAAGGCTTCCTGATCCAGCCCTTCTGCCGCCGCGATGAACAGCATTTCCATGGCGGGTGCGCAGGCGCGAGCCGACCTGCCGATGTCGGCAGCATCAAAATCCACCGGCAGCGGTCGCCAGCCCAGACAGATCTGCCCCTGCTCGGCAATGAACTGCTGTACCGTTGCACGGCACTCCTCCCGCTGCTGCGGATCCTGGGGCAGGAATACAATACCCGCGGCGTAACGCCCGGGCTGCGGCAATTCCAGTCCCAGCTGCTGGCGGGCCACACGCTGCAGAAATCGGTGCGGCAGCGCTGTCAGCATGCCGGCCCCGTCACCCGTATTGGATTCACAGCCACAGGCGCCGCGATGATCCATATTCCGCAGGATCGTGGCAGCATCCTCGATGATCTGGTGGCTCCGCTGACCTTTGATGTGAGCCACAAACCCGACACCGCAGTTTTCGTGTTCGAACTGAGGATCGTACAGCCCGTGAGCTTCAGGAGCTCCGAAGGGGGGGCGATACGGGGCCGGATACTGGTTGCCGCGGACGTCTTCCATGGAAGTTTACTCTGATTTTCAGGTCTTTTGAGTGATTGCCGCCTGAAACTCCGGACGGCTGGTAAAGCGCAGCGGGTCTGCCACCTGAACTCGCTGACGCCCTGAGAAAAAACACTTTTGTCGGCTGGTCAGCGAGGTGGCAGGGGCCAGCGTTTGGACGCAGCCGCGCGTTTCAAGCCCGCAGCTGCTGCGGACGCGGCGAAGGCCGCCACCGTTGCCGCTGCGACAGGCGCAGCAGAACGCAGGATCCGGCCGAAAAGTAAGCGGCCCATCTGCACGGCAGTCACATATGCTGAAATCGAAAGCGACATGATTCAGTCTACCGGACACAATTCAGACCGGTGGGGGGCCGAAGAATAAAACAGGACTCTGAAATTCTTGCAGCACCCGGGGCGAAAAACAAGCGCGATCGGCTTTTGTGGGAGCAATCCCGGAATTCGCAGACCGAAAACCCGCCAGCTGCCGCACGACCCGAAAATCCCCCTGATGCTCGCCATCCGGGCACGAATTCCGCCATGAATCACAGACTCAGATTCCCCGGCACGCTAGAATTCCGCCAGTTTTCCGCATTCCAAACCACCTAACCGGCTCAGTCAAAATATGTCCGGCAACGCTGCACAGCCTCAGCTCCCCACTGCCCCGGAAAACTCGGGACTGCAAACCCCCGTTCAGTTCCTCCGCGGTGTCGGCCCCCAGCGCGCCCTGCTGCTGAAAAATCTTGAAATTCACACCGTCGCAGACCTCCTGTTTCACATTCCTCACGAAATCCACGACTTCACCTGCATCCGCTCAGTTCCACAACTCAAATCTGATGAATTGCAGGCTGTACACGGAGTTGTTGTTGATCGCGATGCCCGGGAACTGACCGGCGGTCGCTCACTCGTCGGAATTGTCCTGAACTGCGACGGCCACTTCGTACGCGGCATCTGGTTCAACCAGCCCTGGATGTTTCGCAGATTCAGCGAAGGCCAAAGACTGATTTTTCAGGGCAAACCCCAGCGTCGCACCGGCCGCTGGGAATTCAGCAGCCCCTCCGTCATTCTGCTGTCGGCTGAAGATCAGGTGGAGGCCGGAGCCGGTGTGCTGCCGCGATACTCGCTGACGGACGGCATTTCCATGGATGCCATGCGACGCATGACCCGAGCCGCCACCGAACAGTTCGCCGACCTGCTGGCGGACCCGCTCCCGGAAACACTCCGCTCCCAGCTGAAACTGCCGACACTGCCAGCCGCCATCCGAGGCCTGCACTGCCCCACCACTCCGGAACAGTGGCGCGAAGCACGACACCGCGTGCTGCTCGACGACCTGCTGGAATTTCAGCTGGGGCTGGCCATCCGGCGCTGCCGCACACGCGCTCAACGGGCACTCCCGCTCCCCGTCTCCGCCAAAGTTGACGCACGCATCAGACGACTCTTCAACTTTCGCTTCACTCCCGGGCAGGATCAGGCAATTCAGGATCTGTGTCGTGACCTGCCAATGCAGGAACCTATGCATCGCCTCCTGCAGGCGGACGTCGGGGCCGGAAAAACGGCCATTGCCGTCTACGCCCTGCTGGCCGCCGTCGCTGCCGGACACCAGGCAGTCCTGATGGCTCCAACCGAAGTACTCGCCTCACAACACTGGGACACACTCGAAGAACTGCTGCGGGAAAGTCGCGTTCAGCGCTGCCTGCTGCTGGGTGGCCTGCCGGCCGCAAAACGCCGCGAACTGCTGGCCGGAATCGCCGATGGCTCCATCAGCCTGATCATCGGAACACAGGCACTCATCCAGGAATCCGTCCGCTTCCACAGCCTGGCACTGGCTGTGATCGATGAACAGCACCGCTTCGGCGTCCGCCAAAGATCCCGCTTCTCCAGCGGCGAATTCAGCCCCCACGTGCTGATCATGACCGCCACACCCATCCCCCGCAGCCTCTGCCTCACTCAGTTCGGGGACCTGGACGTCTCCGTCATCAAAGACCTGCCACCCGGCAGACAAAAAGTCGTCACGTCACGCATCGTTTCACGGTCGGAACAGTCGCGAGTCTGGCAGTTCGTCAGGCAGCAGGTGGCAGCCGGCAGACAGGCCTACGTCGTCTGCCCGCGAGTCGAAGGGCAGACTGAAGACGACCCGGCGGCAGCCGAATCCGTTTTCCGTTCCCTGCAGGCCACCGAACTCGACGGACTGCGAATTGAACTGCTGCACGGCCGCATGGACCGCGAACAGCGGCACGCCGTTATGGACCGATTCCGCGAACGCAACTGCGATGTTCTCGTAACGACGACAGTGATTGAAGTCGGAGTCAACGTACCGAATGCCACACTGATGATCATTCAGCAGGCCGAACGCTTCGGGCTGGCACAGCTGCACCAGCTGCGCGGACGTATCTGCCGAGGCAGTCATCAGGGTTACTGCTTTCTCTTCTCAGAATCCGAAACCCCGGACTCAGTCGCGCGACTGACAGCCCTGGAACAGTCCACAGACGGCTTCGTCCTTGCAGAAAAGGATGCGGAACTGCGTGGTCCCGGAGATATCCTGGGACTGCGACAGAGCGGTGCCATGCCACTGCGATGTGCCGACCCCGTACGCGACATCGCACTGCTGCAGGAAGCTCGCAGAATCGCCGTCGATCTGGTGGACAGCGGACAACTGGAACTGCCGCACTTTGAACCCCTGAAACAGGTGGTCCTGAATCGCTTCAGCGGACTGCTGGACCTGCCACAGACCGGCTGATCGGCAGCGATTCAATTTCACACGCCCGAACGGTCCGTCACTCGCTGCATTGCCTGCTCACGCTGCACCAGCCGCACCAGCCCCGCCATCGACTGGACCTGCAACTTCCGCATGGCTCGCGAGCGATGCTTTTCCACCGTCTTCACACTGATTCCCATCTGAATCGAGATCGCCTTGTTGGTCGCACCTTCGTACACCAGCTGGATCACACTCAGTTCCTGACGGGACAGCAGCGAAAGATACGTGCCTCCATCCGGCAGCAGCGGAGGCAATGCGGCGCCCTGCTCGGTCGCCGTGGCCAGCAGACGAAAACCCTCTGAAACCGCTTCCAGCAGTTCGCGACGATCAAACGGCTTGTCCAGCACCGTAATCGCCCCCAGCCGCATCGACGCCACCGCCAGACTGGTACGCGGATAGCCGGAAATCAGGATAAAACGAAATACCGGCAGAGTCTCGGCCAGCCGTCGCTGCAGCTCCAGTCCCTGTATATCCGTCATCACCTGGTCGCTGATCACCACACCCGGAGGCAGCTCCGCTGAGTCGTGCAGAAACTGCGACGCGGACTGATAACAGCGAGGCCTGTAGCCGGCCATTTCCAAAGACAACCGCAGAAAATCCAGCACCGCGGAATCATCGTCGACGATGTACACATGCCGCTGATCAACCGCCGAGTCAACATCCGGCAACGTCGGTTGACCGATCTCTGCCACGCTCATCGCTGAGTACCCCTGAACGGAACTTTGAGGATCTGTATGCCGTGATTCATGACGATTGAGACGTCCACTCTCAGGGGAGGGGAGGGGGGGGGATTCATTGCGCAAGCTCGATTGATTGCAGGTATCGTGGTTTGCGTTTTACTTGAGAGCACGGGGGGTGCCTGGAAGTGGTCCAGTCGTGGTATGCGGTGGGGTGAGGGACGGGTTTTCCTGAACCTGGGAGCATGTTGATTGAAACGTTATGACACAAATCACCTGAGAAAGGTATCGTTTTTTCCTTCACCGCCCACGATTTTCAATTTTTTTCGCAAATGTCATGAAATTCCGAGACAAATGAGCTGTGGAACATCCATAGGCCACGAAAACGGCCAAAAAATGCTCTTCTGATCACCCCGTGACAGGGCTTGTGAAATTCGCTATCATTCCCGGTGCTGCAGGGATCCGCAGCCTCGGTCCGTCTGTTTCCCAGCTCGCTGCCCGGCCACGGAAGGCTTATGTCAGTCTCGGTACCCATCCACCAGCCTTCAGCAGCAGCCGTTGAACGCTGTTTGCTGCTGGGACTCTGCGGTGCGGGCATGACGAACCTGTGCCAGCTGCTGCTGGCTAGCGGTCGGCAGGTCACAGGCAGTGACACGGACTCGCACCTGCTGCAGACGTTTGCCGGCGCGGTTCCGTCGCAGCGACAGGTCACAACAGTCGACTGGACAGAGCTTTACAGGCTCGATTTTCGCCAGTATTCCCGCGTGATCCGGTCACTGGCTGTCCCGGCTGACCTGCCCATTTTCAAGATTGCCGTGCAATCCGGCTGCCGGATCCAGACGCTTCCGGAAGCACTGGCTGACTGCTGTCGGGGCACGCCCCAGTACTGTGTTGCCGGGACTCACGGAAAAACCACCACCTCCGGAATGCTCTGGTGGCTGCTGCAGCACAGTGGCCGTCGCACCGGTCGTTATGTTGGCGGCGATTTTCAGTTGCCGCGGCAGCCTGAACATATCAGCGGGCCGGCAGAAATGGTGCTGGAGAGCTGTGAATACCGGGATTCTTTTCTGACACTTTCGCCGGATCTGGCAATCCTGACCGGAATTGAACCTGACCACCTCGACTGGTTTGCTGATACTCACTCCATGCTCAGTTCCTACACGCGGTTTCTGTCAGGGCTGTCCGACCGGGGGGGCGTCATTGTGAATGCCGCCTGCCGGAACGCCTGCACAGCGGTACGTGGAGCGAATCGGCGGACGGTGGCCGTGGTGCCGCGGGATGCAGGCAGCGGTGCGGGTTTTGTGGAATACTGGGAGTATTCGCCGGCTGGCAGTCGCAGCCATTTCTCCCGGGCAAACGGGGGGTTGCCGGGTCAGCAGGTACTGCTGCGGCACAGCAGTGGTGAAGAATTGCTGCTGCGTCTGCCTTTGCCGGGGCGTCACAACATGCTGAATGCAGCCATGGCGCTGGCGGCAGGTTGTGAACTGGGACTGTCACCTGCGGCGGCAGCCCGCGGCCTCGCGGATTTCCCGGGCATGCAAAGGCGACTGGAATTCCGCGGCACGTGGCGTGGTGCTGATCTGTTCGACGACTACGCGCATCATCCAACCGCCGCGTCTGCCGTCCTGTCGACATTGGCATCCTGTTTTCCGGGGCGTCGGATTGTGGGTGTCTTTGAGCCGCATCAGTGCAGCCGGCTGCGCGGCCTGATGTCGGAATTCTCTGAGGCTCTGCGACTGGCAGATGAGCTGTATGTGCTGCCGGCGCTGCGTATCCGGGAATCTGCCTCGGCTGAGGAGTCCGCGGCACTGTCCGGGGAACTGGTACAACTGATAAGAAATCTCGGCGGACGCGCAAAGCTGGTGTCGGACCTTGACCGTGTGACGGGCATATTAGACGATGCGGTTCGTCCGGGGGACATCGTGATTACCATGGGAGCAGGCAGGACAAACACAATACATGACCAGATCATTAGAAGAATTCAGCGAGATTCTGCAGCATGAGGCTCCGCTTGCGCCACTGACGTGGCTGCGAGTTGGCGGCCCGGCTCAGTACCTGCTGACTCCGCGCAGCGAGTCCGAGCTGCTGGAAGTTCTGCAGACCTGCCGAACCCACGGTATACCGGTTCACATTCTGGGCTCCGGCTCCAATCTGCTGGTGCGGGACGCCGGCGTGCGCGGTGCGGTGGTGCGGGTCACCGAACCGGTGCTGGCAGAAATCACCATCGAGGAGACTCAGGTCACAGCCGGAAGCGGGACTCTGCTTTCGCGACTGGTCACGGAAGCAGCGCGTGCAGGCCTGGGCGGAGTGGAACATCTGGTGGGCATTCCCGGCACCGTCGGGGGTGCTGTTGTCGGCAACAGTGGCGGACGTCAGGGCGATATTGGCCAGCTGGTGCAGTCCATCCGCGTCCTCGACCAGGACGGCAAAGTTGCCGTACGGCGCGGTGACGAGCTTTCATTTGCATATCGCCGCAGTGGTATCCAGGACCTGCTGGTACTGTCGGTCACGCTGCAGCTGCAGCGTGATGATTCTGAAGAGCTGACTCGCCGGATGCGAAAGAACTGGATCATGAAACGATCCACCCAGCCGCTGGCCGATCAGTCTGCCGGCTGCATTTTTCGCAATCCGCGTGGCCTGAGTGCCGGTGCTTTGATTGAACAAAGCGGGCTGAAGAACGCTGCGGTCGGCAAGGCGCGAGTCAGCGAGCGCCATGCCAATTTCATCGTCACGGAGCCGGGTGCGGTGGCCACGGACGTTGAACAGCTGATTGAACGCATCCGCACCACTGTGGCTCAGAAGTATTCCATCGACCTGGACCTGGAAATTCGTGTGTGGTAAGGACACCACTCAGTCTCCTGGTCCTGTGCGGTGGTGACTCGGCGGAGCGGGCCGTCAGCCTCGAGAGCGGCCGCTGCACTGCGGAAAGTCTGCAGGCAACGGGCCACCGCGTGCGGCTGCTGGATCCTGCAGACTCCTGCACCGATGCCGACCTGCTGCAGGCCGACATCGTGGTTCCCATGCTGCACGGACGAGGTGGTGAGGATGGCAGTCTGCAGCGGCGACTGCAGCGTCTGGGCATTCCGTGGCTGGGCAGTTCGCCGGAAGCCAGTGAGCTGACCTTCAGCAAAATTCGCACACGGCGACTGCTGCAGTCACTGAATCTTCCGGTAGCTCGCGGCACAACACTGCACCGCGGCTGCACCGAGCAGCAGATCCGTCAGGCAGCGGCTGAGACTGGCTTTCCGCTGGTGGTCAAGCCGGACGAACAGGGCTCCAGCATTGGCATCAGCCTGATTCACGAAGAGCAGCAGCTTGGGCCGGCCGTGCAGGAGGCTTTCCGCTGGGGTGAGCAATGTGTTGTGGAAGCGTTCGTGGCGGGTCGCGAGATCACTGTTGCGCTGGCCGGTGACCGACTGCTGCCCCTTGTGGAAATTGTCCCACCCGGAAACTGGTACGATTACGTCGCCAAGTACCAGTCCGCAGCCACTCAGTACCGGGTGGCTCCAGCCGGAATACCGGCAGCACTGCCGGTCGCGGCAATTCAGGCTGTGCGGGCTGCCGGTGCTTCTGACCTGACGCGGACCGACATTCGTCTGCGTCCGGACGGCAGTTTTGTGATCCTTGAAATCAACACGATTCCCGGCATGACGACACACAGTCTGGTACCATTGGCAGCAGCAGCCCTCGGTCTGACGATTGGACAGCTTCTGGAACCGCTGCTGCAACAGAAACTCGGATCAGACAGATCAGCAGCCTGAACTGAGCGGCCTGCGGAGGAACCGACAATGCGTAACGGCTGGAAACTGAGTCTGCGGCACTTTTGCGAATACTGCGTCTTCCGCATGCTGCTCTTTTTGGTTCAGTGCCTGCCGGTCCGCATGGCCTTTGCACTTGCCGACACAGTGGCCTGGGTGATCTGCAGACTGCCACGACGCTGGAACCGCTACAATACTGCTGCGGAAAACCTGCGAACGGCTTTTGGCGCAGGGCTGCCGGAGCCTGAGGTGGAGCGACTGTTCTGCGGCATGTGGCGTCACCTGTTCCGGATGGTCTGCGAAATGGTGCAGCTGCCCCGGCAATTCAATCTTGCCACCTGCACGGAGGTGCTGAGTTTTGAGGGTCGCGAACAGTGTGTGCGGGCAATTCTGGCGGATCGTCCGGTCCTGTTCCTGGGTGGACATTTCGGCAACTGGGAAATCAGTGTGGCCACCTTCGGGCACTTCGGCTTCCCGTCGGCAGTGGTTGCCCGTGATCTCGACAATCCCTGGCTGCAGGACTGGTTTCGCAGGTTCCGCGAATCGACAGGCAATCAACTGGTATCGAAAGCGGGCGCCGGAGCACAGGTGTCTGAGATCCTGCAGCGTGGCGGTATGGCTTCACTGCTGTGCGACCAGGACGCCGGACGCAGCGGGGTGTTTGTGGATTTCTTCGGGCGTCCGGCCTCGACCTTTAAATCCATCGCACTGCTGGCACTGCAGTACGATGCGCTGGTGGTTGTCGGGGGTGCGTGGCGACTGCCCGTGGAGCAGCAGCGGGGAGCCCGCTGGGTCCGTTTCTGCCTGACTACAGAAGCGGTGCTGGATGCGAGAAACTACCAGGAGGCCAACGCCGTTGAACAACTGACTCAGGACTTCACCTCAGCACTGGAACGTCTGATCCTCAAAGCTCCGGAACAGTACTTCTGGGTTCACCGCCGCTGGAAAACTGCTCCGGGCGTCCGTCGCCGGAAAGCCGCCTGACGTGGCCTGACGTCGCGGCCTCGAAGATCATGGACCGCCCGCTGGCCGAATGACCTGTCCGTTCACGGGATCAGTCTGCAGCTGCAGATCTTCATGCTGATCAACGAAAAACACAAATCCGTTGAACATCTCATCCACCGTCTGCAGCCCGTAACCGACAGTTCGGGAGGGATCCGGGTTGAAGGGGTTGAAGATGGAGTTATCGAAATGCGCGACAGCTCGGATTTCACTGCCGGCCGGCAATTTCCTTGATCCCGGTGTCAGCTCGTACCCCAGCTGCCACTCAAAATTGTAGTTCGGTATCTGCAGCAGCACTTCAGCGGGCTGCCCCGGCAGGGCCGCCAAAAACGTCATATCGCGGCCCCGGACATGCATGTGTGTAAACATTCCCAGCAGATCGATATCCCGATCCAGCCTGCGGGCTGCCTGAACTTCAAAGGCGGGCTCCCCGGGAGGAATCTTCCAGCGGCGCGGATCCAGCAGCACATGTCGCAGTTGTTTCCGAACCACAGTGCGGGGAAAACGCAGCCCCACCTGAATCCGACACTGTTCGCGACGACCTGTTGTGGTGTAGTGAATCTGCAGCCCCAGCCCGGAGCCGGCAGGGATTCGAAATGCCGTGCCATTCCCGAATCGCCCCAGATCCATCGGCTGCCCACCCGGCACATACCCCGTGATGAATGTGTCTTCACCAACACCGGCGCTGGACACATACGCCATATTGCAGTGATGCACCACGGCCGGATTCAGCGGACGAATCTCTATCGCTTCCACCCACGTCTCCTGCAGAAACACCCACGGCAGAACGGTGTAGCGATAGGGCACAAATCCGGATTCGGGGATTGTGTGCTGACCCAGCATACTGATCACCATGTCAGGTTTGCCGATCCGCCAGTCTGTCTGCGCCGCTGGTGGAGGCTCCGGGGCACGCCTGAGATCTCCCGCCGGACTGTCCGCAGCGACCCATGCGAGCAGCGATCGTTTCTCTTCGTCGGTCAATGAGCAGTCGTTTTGAAACTGACCATGCGGGCCAGCCGCGTACCACGGAGGCATCGTTTCGTTGGTGACCACTTCGGCAATCATCTGACGATTGGCAGCAGCATCTTCATAGCTGAGCAATGAGAATGGAGCTGCCGAACCGGGTCGATGGCAGCCGGCACACTTCCGATGCACCAGTGCTCCAATACCGTCCGCCCAGGTGGCAGCCGGACCCGGGGCCGGCGGTGCGCTCAGCAGACAGCCATCCACGGCGGTTTCAGAAACCTCCACGGGCTGGCCCTGCAACACCTGCTGCAGAGCCAGTTCGAGATCATTTCTGGAGGGCGTCGGTCGAGATCCTCCGGGACGCTGCTGATCATCAATCCTGCCGCGGTACCGCAGCACACCGGTTCCGTCAATCACGCAGACCTGCGGAGTCCTGGTGATTCCGAGGGCACGGGCCACGGACAGATCCGCATCGCGAACAAAGTAGAACGGCACATTCAGTTCCAAAGCCTGTGCAGCCATCCTGCGAATTGTATCTGCCGCCCCGACATTCACTGCGGCAAACACTACCCCCTGATCACGATACTTTTGATACAATTCCGTCAGCTGCGGCAGAGTCCGTCGGGCCAGCGGACAGGTGGTGGAGGTGAAAGTCAGCACCAGGCTGCGGTACTGGCCAAAATCCGCAGGCTCCCGCTGCAGTCCTCGAATGTCGGTAAATCGAAGCTGCGGTACGGTTTCTCCGATGGCAATTCCCGCCCCTGCAGCCAATGGCTGATCACCGGCCCGGGCTGCAGCTGCAAAACAGCACAGCAGACCTGCCAGCAGGATTGTCCTGACTCTGATCATCGGAACACTCCGGTTCGCCACCCAACACCGCAAATCCAGTATCGATCACTGGCTATCTTCCACCACATTTCAGAGACTATCGCGATTCTTTGAGCCAGGCAAGGCAGAGCATCAGCGGGGGTTCACACTGTGACCGGAAATTCGGCAGTCAGGCTGCGTGCCGTCACCAAAACTTTTGGCAGCACGCTGGCTGTCAGCAACCTCGACCTGGAAATTCCGACAGGGTCCGTCTACGGATTCATCGGCCCCAATGGCTCAGGCAAAACCACCACAATTCGCATGATTTTGCGAATCTTTCAGCCCGATTCCGGAACGGTGGAAGTTCTGGGGGCCGACCGCGGTGACTGTGCCGACAGCCGTGTCGGTTATCTGCCGGAAGAACGTGGACTGTATCGCCGCATGAAGGTCCGCGAACTGCTGCGTTACTACTCACGCCTGAAAGGATTTCGCAACTGTGATCCGGAAATTGATTTCTGGCTGAAGCGACTGGGAGCGACGGACTGGTCAGACAGGCGAATTGAATCACTGTCCAAGGGCATGTCCCAGAAGATCCAGTTCATTGCTGCCGTTGTGGCCCGACCACAGCTGCTGATTCTGGACGAACCCTTCAGCGGACTGGATCCGGTGAATCTGGAGCTGCTGCGGGATGCCATACTTGAGATTCGTGCACGCGGGACCACCATCATCTTTTCAACGCATGAAATGGATGTCGCGGAACGCATGTGTGAGCGAGTCTTCATGATTCACAAGGGCCGCAAGGTACTGGATGGAACACTGGATCAGATTCGCAGCATGCACCCTGCGAATGAGCTGCGGCTGCGAATGTCAGCCGAAACACCACACCTGCCGGCACTCCCGGAAGCCCTGCACACGGAACAGCGAGGCCAGTTCCTGCACTGTACCGTCGCTGATCCATCACACAGTCAGAAAATTCTGCAACGGCTGCTGGTCTGCGGACAGGTGGAACACTTTGAACTGCTGCGTCCGTCGCTGCACGACATTTTTGTCCGGATCGCACTCGAGGGAGCTCAATCGTGAACAAGATCTTCACAATTGCCTGGCGCGAATACCAGGCCATGGTGGCGACTCGAGCATTCGTGATTGCCCTGCTGATGATGCCCATCCTGATGCTGGGTGGAGCGTGGCTGCCGGCACTTCTGCGAGGGCTGGAAACACCCGAGCTGCGGAAGATTGCGGTCGTGGACAGTACCAGCCTGCTGTTCAATCGCTTTCAGGAAGCCGTCAAGCAGCGCAACGTGCAGCTGCAGTCGAAACAGACTCCTGAAACAGCCGGGACGTCGCCCTCCGCACCGGCAGACGCCGGCAACTCAGCACGCAGTGATTCAGATGCCCTCATCAGTACCGTCCGCAGCCAGCAAAAAGCTGATACCAGGGGTGAGGAACTGGGCCTGCAGGATATTCACCTGTACGAACTGGAAGAAATCCCCGCAGAGGACTTTGGTGACGAACAGCGGCTGGCTCTGTCCGAAAGAATTCGTCGGGGGGATTTGTACGCTTTCATCGAAGTCCCGGCAGACGTGCTGGAACCCCGCCCGTTTTCACCCGAAAACCTGAAGAACCCCGCACCCGATCTTGTCCGCTTGCCCGCCATGAAATGGGTGGCTGAGGATGCCGCTCTGTCAGATGCACGTCGCTGGTCTGAAGCGGCCATGAATCAGTTGATTCGCAGCCAGCGACTTTCCTCCAGCGTTTCGCCCATCGTCCTGCCCACAGTGCTGCTGGAACTGGAACGCCGATCACCAATGGAAGGTGGCGGACTGTACGCTCGTGATGAATCCGGCCGGATTGTCAGTGAATCCAAACCGGATGAGATCACCAGTCTGCTGCTGCCCATGATCATCATGATGCTCATGTTCATGGTCATCATGATGTCGGCACAGCCCATGCTGGAAAGTGTGCTTGAGGAAAAAACTTTGCGAATTGCCGAAGTGCTGCTGGGAGCAGCCAGCGCCCGTGAACTGATGGCCGGCAAACTGCTGGGGAATGTCGGCGGATCTCTGACAGTATTCGTCGTGTATGGCAGTGGTGGCACCTTTATGGCATTGCAGCAGGGATACGCTGACCGTATACCGCTGCACATTATTCCGTGGTTTGTGGTCTATCAGATCCTCGCTGTGCTGCTCTACAGTTCTGTTTTCATGGCCATTGCCGCGTCCGTCACACAACTGCGGGAGGCCCAGACACTGCTGCTGCCAGTCTGGATGGTCGTGCTGCTGCCGATGTTTGTGTGGTTCAACGTGGTCCGCGAACCCAACAGTGCACTGGCCACCACCATCAGCATGTTTCCCCCGGCGACTCCCATGGTGATGACGCTGCGCATGGCTACCGGTGCCACCATTCCACTTTGGCAAAATCTGTTCAGCCTGGTACTCACCATCGGCTGCACATACTTCGGCGTGATCGCAGCAGCCCGCATTTACCGGCAGGGAATCCTGCGACAGGGCAAGCCCCCCCGCATGCTCGAAATGCTGACCTGGATCTTCAGCCAGCGACAACGGAATCAACTGCACCAAACTGAACCGGGTCCATGATGAATTGACCATCCCGCAGAGCGGCAAACAGAATACCGGCCGTCATGTCGGCCGTTGTACCGGGATTCCGGCGATTGCCTTCGCTCCGCAGAAATCCGTCCAGCTCCGCCATTGCCGATACAGCGGCAACTCTGTCCGGCCAGCCCGCCGCCAGTACCCGACCGGCCAGCAGTGCGGCCTGTTCAGACAGGCCGGGACCGCATTTGCGGGCAATCAGGGAATCACCAAACTCCGCCAGCAGACGCAAAGCCAGTTCCACCACCTGCTGCCGCTGATCCGGATTCCTGCCGGCGGCCTCCCGCAACCACTCACGCCCAATCCCCAGCACCTCCCGAAAACCGCCTGCATACTGCGCCGCAATCAGGTCTCGATCTGCTGCCAGTCGCATACACTCCCGCAGCGGCTGGCTGGGCTCTTCCGTCACATCCTGATCCTCCGCACTGCCCAGTCCTCCCGGAGCCGCCAGACGAATGGCCGCGTAGACATCACAACTGTCGCGCACTGTCAGCCCCGCCAGTACCGACTCAATCCCCTGCTCCAGTGACTGCCCCGGCGGTACAGCCGCCAGCGGTGCAATCAGCAGGATGATTCCCAAATTGGTATTGTGACTGACAACCTGACGCACAGCCTGTACGGCACTCAGCACCGTCCGACCCACCGACTTTTCACACGCTTCACTGATGGAATTGGCAGCAGCTTCGGCTGACACCAGAAAGTCACGAACACAGGCATCCGAGAAATCCCGACCGGGACTGACATTGCCCGGCTTCGGACTCAGAACTTCCATTCGGCAGGCCTGCAACCAACACAGCCTGAGTCGCGAAACATCTGCATTCACGTGGCCGCCCCCGCACAGCTCACCTGCACGCGCCCGGTACCGGTTCGCGCCAGCTGCAGACACACATCACTCAATTGCTCTGCATCCTCCTGATCGTGCGTGACGTGCAGCACCGTAACACCGGTCTGACGATTCAGGTTCTTCAGCATCTGACGAGCCGATCTTTGAGTCTCAGCGTCCAAAGCACTGATTGGCTCATCCAGCAGCAGCAGAGCAGGGCGGGCCGCCAGCGCACGCCCCAGCGCCACACGCTGAGCTTCCCCGCCACTCAGACCCCGAACTCCACGCGGCAGCAGATGATCAATCTCCAGCAGGTCTGCCAGTTCCCGCACACGGGCAGCCATGGCTGCCTGCGATGCTCGCTGCAGCCGCTGAGCAAATTCCAGATGCTGCCGTACGGTCATTGTTGGAAACAGGGCCAGGTCCTGCGGCATATAGCCAATGCGACGGTCCCCCGGGCTCCAGCCCGTCACATTCACACCACCAACCAGCACCTGCCCACGCAATACTCGACGCAGACCGCAGATCGCCTCAAGCAAGGTCGTCTTGCCAATGCCCGTACGCCCCATCAGCACAGCATACGCACCGGCCTGTACCTGAAAGGAAATCCCCTCCAGCAGGTAATCGCCCGACCTGACCGACACATCCGCCAGCTCAATCACGTGGACATCCCCGCTCCCAGCCACCGCAGGAACAACAGCACAGCCACCGCCATCAGCACCATCATCAGCGATACCGCCACCGCAGCATCCAACTGACCAACACTCAGCTCCAGAAACACCGACGTGGAAAGTACCTCCGTGCGAAACCGCGTGGCCCCGGCAAAAACCAGAATCGGACCGAATTCGCCGAGCGCGCGAGCCCAGGAAATGGTGCCCGCCGTCAGGATTCCGCGCCACGCCTGAGGTAATGCCACCTGCAGAAACGCCTGACCGCGAGTGCACCCCAGAGTTCTTGCAACATCTTCAGCTCGCGGATTAATCTGATCGAAAGTCACCCGCATCGTCCGCACCGCAAAGGCACACGAAACCGCAAACTGGGCCAGCACGACAGCCGGCCAGCGATAGGTCACGGGCATCCCCGCCGACTCCTCCAGCCATTTCTCCAGAATCCAGCCCGCAGGCCGTCCGGTCGCGTCAACCTTGCTACCGTCCGCGACTGTATCCGCCCCCGACTCGGCAAACCACCGCGTCAGCGGAAATGGCTGATGAAACAGAATCAGCAGACTAAGCCCCAGCACCAGCGGCGGCAGTACAATCGGGATGTCCACAAGCACATCCACAATGCGACTGCCCGGAAACCGAAATCGCGACAGCAGATAACCCAGCGGAGTCGCTACCCAGACGGACAACACAGCTGCCAGCGTGCAGGTCAGCATCGTCAGACGAAATGCCGCCTGAATCTCAGGCTTCTGCAGGGCTGCAGCAAACGCCCTCGGCGAAGTAAAACTGAGATCCGCGGCCAGCAGCAGCACAATCAACAGCACAAAACACGAAGACAATCCCCCCATCACCAAAAAGAACACCGCGTCCCGCAGCGGTCCGCGACGCCCATTCAAAACCGCCTGCTGCTGATCACCTGAGGCACTCATTTCACAGCCTCACGGTTTCGCAGGACTCTCGGACAACTGCCAGCGAAATCCCTCCGCTGCAAAAATCTCCTGACTTTCAGCCGAACGTATCCGCTGGAACAGGCGATCCGCCAGACGCGGATACCGGGACTGCCGCAGCACCGCCCACGGCTGTGTCGCCACCGAACATTGCAGCCCCTGAATCTGCACCGCATCCAGAAACTCGGCCGATCCGGCAGCGTTGCTGAGATACGCCACCGCAGCGTCCAGTGAACCGGTACGCAACTGATTGACCAGCATATCGCCGGTCGGAGTCTGCACAGTGACGTTTTCCATAATCTTCGTCGTCAGCCCGCTCTCCGCGAATGTTCGCTGAGTAATCCAGCCCATCGCGCACTGCTTTTCATGCCCGATACCCACTCGCAGGCCCGCCTGAGTCAGATCCTGCAGCCCGGCAATGCGCCGCGGATTACCTTTCGGCACCAGAATCACCAGCTCATTCTGCGACACGTCCGTCGCCGGTCCAAACAAATCACCCACCTGCTTCATGAATTCCACATCACAGGCAAAATACGCATCGGGATGCTGACCACTTTTCATCTGAGCCACCAGAATGCCGCAGCCGTTGTAGGATCGCGAAACCCGCACACCCTCACGTTGTTCAAATGCCGTAATCGTATCCTCAATCGCCGGTCGCAGCATCGAACCGGCATACACCGAAAGTTCAGGAATATCAGCCCACAGATCACCACGCTCGACCACAAAACCCTGCCGACGATATTCCTCCAGACCTCGATCCTCTGCACTGACATACCTTGCAAAATGCAGTGCCGCTGCCGGCTGACTGCAGGCCGTCGTCACTCCCATGCTGACCTGAGACGTCGCCCCTTCAAGTTCCACCACATCCACGAATTCCAGCTCCGGGCGACCGTACAACACCACTTCATAGACAATTCCTGCATCCGCCGCACCCACCTCAACATCATTCGCCACGTCATTTACGGTTGTGCGAAATCCATCCGTGGCTGCGTTCACCGCATCCCAGATGCCCTGCTTCGTCAGTACCTGACGAGACACTTTGCCGACTGCCGCAGCATCCGGATTCGCCTGCACCAGCCTGATACCATCACGCAGCAGATCCGCCACACTGCGGATCCCCAGCGGATTTCCGCGACGCACCACCAGTCCACAACGCATCGTCGCAATCGGCAGCACTTCAGCCACGAGGCCGGATTCCCGCGCCATCCGCAGAAAACTGTCGTCCGCCGGCAGAAACAGATCGGCCGCGCCGGCTACCTGCAGCTGCGACAACAGAGTCTGGGAAGCACCGTACTGAATCTGCACCCGATGCCCCGTCTCCCGCTCGTAACGCTCACGAATCGGCTCCAGCACCGATCGATTGCTGGCCGCACAGAACAACGACAACTCAGCCGAAGCCCCGGCAGACGACGCAGCCTCACCCGCCTGCGGCTGCCTGACACGTGGGCGATCCGACTGCACCAGCAGCAATACCATGCCTGCCATCATCAGCAGCGATACCGGAATTACAACTGCCGTCTTCCCCATGGACCGCTCCCGAACATGCCGACCAATTCAGGCACTTCCCCTCACTCATCAAACAATGTCGATGGCTTCTTCTTCACCAGCCGTTTTCTGCGAGTCTTTTCCGGCTGCCCCGGCTGCTGATCAGGCAAACGACGGCCATCGGCCGTCTTCGGAGCACTGGTGAGCGGATTGGCCGGCCCCACCAGGGCATCTCCCGGATTCACCGCAGCCAGACGCTTTGAACCCTCTTCAGTGTACTGCTGAGACAACTCACAACCCAGCACACGCCGCCCCAGCTTGCGAGCCGTAATCAAAGTCGACGCACTGCCCGCAAACGGATCCAGTACCAAATCACCCTCTCGGGAACTGGTCCGAATGATCCGCGCCAGCAGCTGCTCCGGCATCTGACAACCATGAAACCCGGCACGCTCTGAAAAGGTTCCCGCCACCCGCGCGAAGTACCACGTGTCCTCTTCCGCTGTAAAGGATTCAGGACAGTCCTGAGGTCTCAGAATCCACGTATCATCCGGCAGTCGGCCGCCACTGTTCGCCCGCTGATCCCCATACACCAGCTGCCGCGCCGAAGGTACCCGGATCTGGTCATGGTTGAACGTAAAAGCGCACGGATCCTTCACAAAGTGAAACAGATGAGCATGCGACCGTGTGAACTTGTACTTGCAGTTCACACCAAACGTGTAGTACCAGATCACCCAGCTGCGACAGACAAAACCCAGCTTCTTTGCCTCGACCTTCAGTTCCGCTGCATACTCATCACCAATCGCCAGCCAGAACGTGCCGGTCGACACCAGCACCCGGTGCACTTCCGCCATCCAGCGACTGCTCCACTCCAGATAACGAGACTCCTCCAGACGATCATCGTACTCGTCGTAGTCGTACCCGATGTTGAACGGCGGATCCGCAAAAACCAAATGCACACTGCCCGCGGGCAGCTGCCGCATCGTCTCGATGCAGTCACCCTGATGGATGCGGTCAACCCAACTGTCGTCCAGGGGCACAGCAGCCGTCATTGGATTGGTGATGACTTTGGATTTCGTCCCCATGATTACTCCTGCTGCGCCACCGGTCAGGCCGGATCAATCACCACCAGCAGATCGCCGGTCTCCACACGATTCCCCGGCTGCACAAGCACATCCCGAATCTTTCCGTCGAGCTCAGCATTGATTGCCGTTTCCATTTTCATGGCTTCCAGGCTGAGCAGTTTTTGTCCCTTGCGAATCCGCTCACCCGGCTTCACCGCTACCGTGACAACCATTCCCGGCATCGTAGCACCCACCTGGCCGGCAATGGCCGGATCCGCCTTCACTCGCGTCGGAGCAATCGATTCCACTGCCGCATCCGCTACAGTGATTTCGCGAGGCTGACCGTTGAGCTCGAAGAAGACGGTGCGAGTTCCATCGGCATGCGGATCACTGACCGTCTGCAGACGGATGATCAGCGTCTTGCCGGGCTCAATATCCACAGCAATTTCCTCACCAGGCTCCAGACCGAAGAAGAAGTGCGGAGTCGGCAGGATGCTGACGTCCGAATAGCTGTCCTGATGCGCTGCAAACTCCTCATAAACTCGCTCGTACAGCACCCACGAAATCACCTCCTGACCGGAAGGTTCCCGGCCCAGCATCGCTGCGACTCGTTCGCGAGCAGCAGCCATGTCGGTCGGTGGCAGAGTTTCCCCGGGACGCCCCAGAAACTCCTGCTTGCCCAGCAGGATGCGATTGCGCACGGCTGCCGGGAAACCACCCGGAGGCTGCCCCATTCCGCCGCTGATCAGGTCAATCACGCTGCCCGGGAACGCAATATCACGATCCGGATTCAGCACGTCATCACAGCTGAGATTATTGGCCAGCATGAACAAAGCCATATCGCCGACCGATTTGCTGGTCGGAGTCACCTTAACGATGTCCCCGAACAACTGGTTCACCTCGGCATACAACCGACAGACCTCAGGCCAGCGGTCCGCCAGCCCCAGTGCCCGAGCCTGCTCGAACAGATTCGTGTACTGCCCACCAGGCATTTCATGCCGATACAGATCGGCTGTTGCGGCCAGAGAAACACTTTCAAACGGAGTATAAAACTCGCGCACAGCCCGCCAGTATTCCGAAATTCCGTCCAGTGCCTCCACCGGCAGCTGCGGGTCGCGGTCCCCGTAACGCAGGGATTCTGCCAGAGTATTCAGGTTGACCTGCGACGTCCCGCCTGACAGCGGTGCCATAGCGGCATCAGCAATGTCCAGCTTCACCTTCGAACCGTCCAGAATTGACGCCGCCTGGACTCCCGCCGTGTCGTGAGTATGGAAGTGGATCGGTATCCCCACTTCCTGCTTCAGTGCCCGAATCAGCCGCTCCGCCGCGGCCGGCTTGCACAGCCCAGCCATATCCTTGATCGCCAGAATATGAGCCCCCATGTGCTCAAGCTTCTTCGCCATGTCCACGTAATACTTCAGGTCGTACTTCGCACGATTCGGATTGGTGATGTCACCCGTGTAGCAGATCGCCGCCTCACAAATCCCCCCCGCCTCCACCACCGCATCCATCGCCACCTGCATGTTGGGCAGCCAGTTGAGACAGTCGAAGATGCGGAACACATCGACGCCCGCATCCGCCGCCTCCTTCACAAACACCTTCACCACATTGTCAGGATAGTTTTTGTAACCAACGGCATTGGAAGACCGCAGCAGCATCTGGAACAGAATGTTCGGAATCCGCTCACGCATCTGCACCAGCCGCTGCCACGGACACTCCTTCAAAAACCGCATCGACGTATCAAACGTCGCACCGCCCCACATTTCCAGACTGAACAGCCCCGAGCAGTTATGGGCGTAGGCGTCGGAAATCTGCAGCATGTCATAGGTGCGCATGCGGGTCGCCAGCAGTGACTGATGAGCATCCCGGAAGGTCGTATCCGTCAGCAGCAAAGGCTTCTGCTCAAGCACCCACTTCGCAAGGCCCGCAGCACCCTCACGCAGAAACAGAGTGCGAGTGCCCGGGGGCGGCTGAACTCCCTTCGGTACTGTGGGCAGCGGAGCCGGTATGCGGCGGGCAGAACGCGGACGCCCCTTCACCAGCGGGTTCCCGTTCACAATCGTCTCGGCAAGATATGTCAGCAGCCGCGTCGCCCGGTTGCGACGGTAGTCAAACTGAAACAGTTCAGGCGTCTCATCAATGAATCGGGTAATGCATTCGCCGCGCACAAACGTGGGATGCGACATCACCTTGCTGAGGAACGGGATGTTTGTCTTCACTCCGCGAATCCGGAACTCCCGCAACGTCCGCTCCATGCGATGCACGGCATCAATAAAACGGCGTCCGCGAGTCGTCACTTTCGTGAGCAGCGAATCGTAAAACGGGTTGACCACCGCACCGCTGAAGGCACTGCCTGCGTCCAGGCGAATCCCCATCCCGCCCGCAGAACGGTAATGCGTCACCCGACCATAGTCCGGCATGAAACTGTTGGCCGGATCCTCTGTCGTCACACGACACTGCACCGCAAAACCACTGACCACCACATTCCTCTGATCACCCAGTCCAATGTCCTCGTGTGACAGAGGCAGTCCCTGAGCCGTCAGGATCTGACACTTGACGATGTCTATGTTCGTGACTTCTTCCGTTACCGTGTGCTCTACCTGAATCCGCGGATTCACTTCGATGAAATAGAATCGGCTGGCTTCTGTATCCACCAGGAATTCCACAGTGCCGGCGCACGAGTAATCGACAGCGCGCCCGATCTTCAGAGCCGCGTCGAGGATCCCGTCCCGCAGTTCACGACTGAGATTCGGCGCAGGTGCCAGCTCCACCACCTTCTGATGACGTCGCTGAACTGAACAGTCACGTTCATACAGGTGCACCAGATTCCCGTGCTCGTCCCCCAGCAACTGGACCTCAATGTGCTTGGCCCGACCAATGAACTTTTCAATAAAGACTTCCGGACTGCCAAAGGCCGTACGTGCTTCATTGCGAGCAGACTCAAAGGCCGCATCGAACTCATCAACTGTCTTCACCGCACGCATCCCGCGACCACCACCCCCCTTGGCCGCCTTGATCATCACCGGAAATCCAATTTCGGTGGCGCGAGCCCGAGCTTCGTCAGCGGATTCGATGGATTCCTGAGTTCCCCCCAGGACCGGAACACCCGCGGCAATTGCGATATTGCGAGCCGCCGTTTTGTCGCCCAAAGCTTCCAGACAGTGCACCGAGGGACCGACGAACTTGATCCCCGCTTCAGCACAGGCCCGCGCGAACTCAGGTCGCTCTGAAAGGAAACCATAACCCGGATGAATCGCGTCCGCACCAATTTCCTTCGCCAGAGCCACAATCCCGGCAATGTCCAGATACGATCGAATCGGCTCCCCCGGACGACCAATCCGGTAAGCCTCGTCCGCCTTGAACCGATGCAGAGCGTAACGGTCTTCGTGCGAGTAAATGGCCACAGTGCGGATACCCAGTTCCGAAGCACTGCGAAATACTCGAATCGCAATTTCCGACCGGTTGGCAACCAGAAGTTTCCTGAATGTCAGCATTTTCGGCGACCCGCAATCTCTGGATAATGAAGCACCTGAACGCATCCAAATACGCGTTCAGGCTGATCTCAAACCCGCGATGGAACGTGGCCGAGGCTTGCTGTGGGTGCAGGGGCCCCGTCGGGCAGATCACATCTGCCGTACCCCCAGAATAGTCCAACCGACAACCACAATCCACTGCGGGCAGGCCGCGAGAAAAAGCGGGCATAGGTTTTTTGAATACCAGCCTGCCGCAAAGTCCCACCAGCTCCGCCAGTCCCCGCCCAGGACTCCACGCAAATGTCAGTTTTCCCGCCTTTTTGCACACTTCAGGCACGTGGCGATTGCCACACCTCCGATTTTTTCCGACACTGAAGAACGTCAAATCCTCCAAACACGGCACCAGTTTCGGGAAAATCAAAGCGGAGTCGCCTTTTTCTGGCGGACCGCCGGCCGATACTGGGACTTCCAGACCGTTTCGACCTTCTCGAATGGACTTTTTCGGCACTGCAACCGGATCTCTTACCCTCCCCAGAACAAAAGTCGCAGCATATCATGGCGTTCGTCACACTGTCCGTACTGGAGGGTCTTGAGCGAGGTCGGGTTTACCGCAACCTGCAGCCACCGATCACGATCGGGCGTGAAGAAGTCAACGATGTGCAGCTGAACGACGAACGTATCAGTCGTCTGCATGCGAAATTGCAGGAAGATCACGGCAGCATCATCTTCACAGACCTGAACAGCACCAACGGCAGTCGCGTCAACGGACACCCGGTGCAGCTGCACGTGATGCGTCCCGGCGACCACCTGCAGCTGGGTCGCTGCACCCTGCTGTTTGGTTCCGCCGAAGAAATCTCAGATCGAGCCCGCAGCCTCGGCGTCAATGTCACCGACCTGATGCCCGTCAGCCGCACCTTCACTCGCCCCGATGTCGCTCCTCCAGCCTCTGCCCCTGAATTTTTCCCCGAAGCCGGTCGGACCGATCACCTGCCCGCCTCCATGTTCTGCGGCGAATGTCCCCCACTGCCGGAAAACCTGACTCCAATTCAGCGCGCCCGACTGGCCGATCTGCTGCTGTATGCCAGCGAAACCCTGATGCAGATCGTGCTGACATCTGCCGAAAACAATTCTGCAGAAGCCACTGTCACGGTCGACTGGGCCCGCTTCCAGAATCTGCTCAGACTGCAAAAAGACATCGCCGGCTGGATTCGCACCACCTGCAATCCCAACAGCGACGACAGCGATCTCTGAAGCAGCCCGAGGCGCAGGAACTGCATCGCCCGTCACTCATTGCGGCAATGCGCCAGCAATCCAGTGCGATCATCAGGGAGCAGATACACACTGGCACACAACACAGGAAGGCTCGGCAAATCTGCCGAGCCTTCCGAAATTCTTCTGCAGCACAGACCGCGGAGATCAGTAATCTCCGATAATCTCGCCACCGGCCTTCGTCCCCAGGCGTCCCCATACACCATAGGGGCTGGCGTTGCCGATCACGGTTGCAACACCGAGATTTCCGGTGTCGATATTTTCTGAGATGAAGCGGACGGAACCGTCAGCCAGCACCACCTGCACGCCACCTGTATGGAAGCTGCTGGGTGCGAACACACCCACGGCACCGTCAGCATTGACGTTACCGTCGTTGATGCAGGATGGGCCGTTCGGCGGAGTCACAGTGTAGAAGGAGTTGATTTCCGGCTGGCCGTCGCACCAAATCGAGCTGAAGCGACCTTTCACTGTGGCACCGTTGGTGTAACGATCGCCGGCACGAATCACCGCAGCAGCGGCGATGCAGGAACCCGGCGAAGTCACAATGGCACCAACATTCACAATCACACCTTCGCGGACAGTCGGAGTAGCCTTGCCGCCGATACCAAAAGCCGCCTGCACTCGTTCACCCATGGCGATTGTGTTGCTGGTGCCGTCGGTCACGTCACGCATGCTGAAACAGCGACGCAGACAGAACAGACCGCTGACGTTCTGAGCATCACGGCCATTGGCTGCGCTGGTGCCGATAAAGTCACCGCGGCAGAATGCGTAGCTGGCAGTTCCGCGAGCAGCCACGATACCCGGGTCGGTCGGGCAGTTAAAGAAGGAAATTCGCTGCCTGTAGATGGCCGGGGCAGGAGCCGTACCGCTCCAGGGAGCCGGGCCACCGGGCGGAATCGGCGGTGACGTTGCCGGATTACCAGCATCGATCTGCTGATACAAAGCTGTCTGCTCAAGATAAGGCAGCAGCGGAATCAGGCCGGTCTTTCGCTCGTAATTGCCATCGAGACGGCTGGTGTTACCGTAACCAAAGGTGCCCCCTTTGGCGTAGGGGAACATGTTGAATACATCGTGATAATTGTGCAGAGCCAACCCGAACTGCTTCAGGTTGTTCTTGCACTGAGTCCGGCGAGCTGCTTCACGAGCCTGCTGAACGGCAGGCAGCAGCAACGCCACCAGAATTGCGATGATGGCAATCACCACCAGCAATTCAATCAGAGTAAAACCGCGTCGACGAATCACAGTTGCAACCTCCACGAACTGAGAAAACCAGAAAAATGAAATAAATCGCGTCACCGCGAGCGCAAGCCTTCACAAGAATATGACGGGCCCTGAACATCTGCAAGCCGGAAAGGCCCAGATCTGCTCAGGATTTGGGCAAAAATGGCGAATTTGACCGCTGCTGAGGGCTGGCAGGCAAACGGGCTTTTGCTACCATGCCGGGTTACCTGCAAAACGGTTCTGCATTTTTCAGCAACGTTCGTCTGGCTTCGCGATTTCAACCAGGATGGTCGGTCATGCAACGCTCGGTATCGTTCACCCTGTTCATTAGCTGTGCCCTCACCGTCGTTCTCGCCGGCTGTGGCGGTGAAAAACTGAACCGGCCGCCGGTCTTCAAGGTCACAGGAAAGGTCACGCTCAGTGGCAAGCCCGTTGCCAACGCTGATGTGACCTTTATTCACGACGAATCGAAGCGAGCGGCATTCGGAAAAACCAACGCCGAGGGTGTCTACAAACTGACCACATTCGCCGCCAATGACGGTGCGGTCGAGGGTAAACACTCCATCAAAGTCGTCGACATCCCGGCGCCGGCCGCGACTCCGGCCCTCGCCGACACAGAAAGCCCGGAATATCAGCCTCCGGGGATCGGTCAGGACACTATGCCCAAACCCAAATCCAACCTCCCCGCAAAATACTCCGACCCCGCCACCTCGGGACTGTTCGGAGTCGTCAATGCGGACGGGGGCGAGAATGTGATTGACCTGCAATTGACCCCCTGATCTTCCCCTCCCACACTCCGGGTACCCTCAGTTCCTGTCGACAACACCGCGGATTCCGCCCACAACGGGGCTGAATCCGCTTTTTTTGGTCTTCCCTGATGTCCGGTCGCTCCGAAGCCCGTCGCTTTATCCTGCAGATGCTGTTCCTGCTGGACCAGAACCCTGAAGCTGATACCCAGCGAATCGATCGCCAGGCGGCCCTCGAATTTCGAGACCCCCAACTCCGAAACTTCATTCGCCGCATACTCGACGGCATCCGACTACAACGCACAAAACTCGATCAGCAGATCCGCCAGACCGCGCATAACTGGCGTCTTGAGCGGATGGCGATTACCGACCGCAACGTGCTGAGACTGGGTCTGTACGAGATGCTGCACGAAGGGACTCCGGCCCCCGTCGCCATCAATGAAGCTGTCGAAATCGCTCGCGAATTCGGCTCAGAAAACTCGGCCGCCTTCGTCAACGGCATCCTCGATCGACTCAACCCCCACAGCCGCTCGACAAAACCACAGACCGCTCCGGCACCAGACGAGAACACCGGTCCGGAAGCCGGGGCGCAGCAGGAGCATGGCTGACACTCAGGACGCACGTCCCGGGACACCCGCATCCCACACTCAACTGCACAAAAGGGCAATATTCGTTGATGGTTGACAGCAACGCCCGCGTTGCGACAGGTTCTCGAAGTCAATCCTGCCCACGCTCGCTTGCCGGCCCGGATTCCTCTGCCGCCTGCTTTCGGAAGATTATCACGTGCTGCAGCGGCAGCACATGCACAGTCTCCAGCCACGACAGACCAAATTCCGGCTGCTCTGCCTCCAGTCGCACCTGTGCCTGAGTCATTTTGTGGACCTCCTTGATCGGCACCGCAGGATCCTCCTTGCGGTACTCCACAAACACCAGCCGACCGCCAGGCTTCAGCGCTTTCGAGATATCCGCCAGCATCTCATACGGATACTCAAACTCATGGTACACATCCACCATGATCGCCATGTCCACACTGGCCGGCTTCAGACCACTGCGTTTCTGACTCCCGCGGATCGGCTCCACATTCTCAACTCCCAGCTGCTCACAGTACGCCTTCAGCCGATCCAGCATCTCCTGCTGCACGTCCACAGCCAGTACCCTGCCACCCGGCAGAATGGGTTCCGCCATCAGCATGGAGATCACTCCGCTGCCAGCACCGATGTCTGCCACCACATCGCCGGGCTTCAGTCGCAGTGCACGAATCAGCAGAGTCAGACGCTCTTCTTCTTCCCTGGTCGACCGTTCGAGCCAGGCAGCACCGGCAAAACCCATCACATGCGCGATCTCGCGACCCATGTAGAACTTGCCAATTCCGTTGGGATCGTGAATACGCCGAGTTTCGTAGCGGTCTGAGGCTGCAGCAGACTGCGCAGTACGCGCTGCCGGCTCATCGGCCTGCACCAGGCTGCAGCACATACTCAAACACACCAGCAGCAATGCCCGTTTCATCACGCTATCTCCTGCCGCAGTCTCTCAGCCCTTCGCACGCAGCCCCGCCTGACAGCTGACGTTCAGCCTGCCGGTACCACCGTGGCCTTTTTGATGTAATCCATCTTCGGAAATTCCTTCTTCAGGTAGGCATTGCCCTCTTCCTGAATCAGTGGCTGCTGCGGTCGCTGGCCGTATTCAGAAGTGATCTTTTTCACCACATCCAGACCTTCCACCACTTTGCCGAATGGAGCGAATCCAAGGTCATCCAGGCGCTCATTGTCGGCCAGGTTGATAAACAGCTGGCAGGTGCGGGTATTCGGGCCGCGGGATGCAAATGTGATCATTCCTTCGCGATTGCTCTGCGTCACCTTGTCATCCTTAATCTCCCGATCCTTCCACTTCGCATACACAGCCGGATCACCGTTCATGCCCCACTGCACCACAAAGCCAGGCACCACTCGAAAGAATCGACACTCGTCATAGAACCCTGCCTGTACCAGCTCGTGAAATCGGTCGGCTCCCAGCGGCGCCCAGTCCCGCTGAACTTCCACGGTGAAATCCCCGCAGCTGGTTTCAAACTTCACGCGGAATTTGTCCGGCGCTTTTGTCGACTTTGCTGTCTCCTGAGCATTCACCAGTCCTGCACCAAACACCAGCAGCAACGCCGCAACCAGAATTCTCATTCCCGTCTCCAACTGTCTTTTAACCCGCTCGGTTTCCCTGACACACGGACATGCGACCGGCCGCCGGCATGTCCACATTGCCTCGCATTGTTACCCGAAACCGGGGCAGTCCGCTACCGATCAGCCCCGGTAAACTGGGCGACAGCAGTCCCGAACTCCGGGCGGATCACCCAAGCCACCGCTCCGAAAATCCTGCAGGACCGTCAAATTCGCCCCTCAATAATGAACATCCGCAAAGTTCCTGCAGGAGTTATTCCCCCGACCGGGAAGGGAATGGTTGATTACTGGCAGGAACCGCAGATCCAGACCTTGTTGTGGCGACGACCGGCAGCAGAATGCTACAATTCCTGCGGAACACCGTGTGACCTCCTGCCGCCGGATTCGCCTCCCTCCAGGCACTCTTGCCCCATGACTCCCAGACAATCCCACATCTCCGCCGCCCTGCTGTTCACTGTCCTGATCGGCTGCAACTCGGCTGATCAGGTGGTCCGTTACACAGCGGAAAGCGAGCAGCAGAAGTTTCTGACTTCTGAACTGATCCGTGACCGTTTTCAGTCGGTTCCATTCAGCTGGAATGTGCCCGGTGAATGGAAGTCGGCTCAGAACGACGAATTCAGCAAATTCGCGTGGCTGGCTGGTCCGTCCGGACGGACTCGCATTACAGTCAGTGATCTGCCGGCCACTGCAGGTATCGCCCCGCAGGTCGCTCGCTGGGGCGGACAGATCGGATTGCAACCCGAGTCGCCCGCCGCACTGATGAATTCTGTTGAACCCCTGCCCCTGGCCGGGATGACCGGTCAGTGGGTCGAACTGAAGGGTCCGAACGAAACCATTTTAGGCATGCTGTTGACCTACAAGGAAAAGCTGTGGGTGGTCAAACTTCGTGGCAGTAATGACGATGTGGGATCACTCAGAGAACAGTTCCGCAGTTTCTGTCAGTCGTGGAGCTCCGGCTGACGCCGGCAGGACTCATCAAAAATTCTCAGCCGTATGGCCTCGCCACACGGCCTGATTCAGGAGTACTCTCATGTCTGTTCTGACAGCGCCAGGCGGAGTCACCGGCTCGGATTCACGTCAGATCGCCCGCGACGCCAGCAGTCTGCTGACCCGCTGCATCTCGGTACTGGCTTCACTGAAACTGACCGTCGTACTGTTTGTACTGGGGATGGTCATCGTTTTCATCGGCAGTCTGGCACAGGCACGTCGCGACGTCTGGCAGGTGATGGACGACTACTTCCGCTGCTACGTGGCAAAGATCGACGTGCAGGATCTGTTCCCCCCGTCCATGTTCGGTGAACGCGGCGAGAAACTGGCAGCCAGCATGGGATCGTTCCGCTACATCCCGTTTCCTGGTGGCTGGACTATTGGCTGGCTGATGCTGTTCAACCTGCTGGCGGCTCATGCGCTGACCTTCCGCGTGCGGGCACGCGGGCTGAAACTGGTTGCCGGAATAGTCTTCGTCACGCTGGGCCTCGCGGTGATGGCATTGACCGTCTACACCGGCAATATGCAGACCGGAGTTGAAACCGGGAATACTCTGCTGTCACCCGGTCAGATCTGGCAGTTGATGATGGCCATCCTGGGACTTTCCGGTGCGGCTGGCCTGGTGTTTGCCGTGCTGGCAAAGCAGGCGTCATTCTCGGGCCGACTGCTGCGTGCCAGCATCGGAGCGGTACTGCTGGGAACCTTTCTCTATTACTTTATTGGTGGCGCAGCCGCTCAGCCTGATCTTTCTGCCATGCGAATTCTGTGGCAGCTGATGAAGGGCTCGGCCTGTTCCGTCATTTTGCTGCTGGGATCAATGCTGCTGTTCGAGAAGCGTGGCGGCATCGCGCTGCTGCACTTCGGTGTGGCCCTGCTGATGATCAGTGAACTGCAGGTGGGCCTGGTGGCCAAGGAAACGAATCTGTCGCTGACCGAAGGTGAAGTGGCCAGCTACGCGCGTGACATCCGCGTTCGCGAACTGGCCATCATCAGTCGCCTCAGCGATGGCAGGGATGACGTCGTGGTTGTACCGGAAAAGCTGCTCGTCAGTGCAGCGCCGGAGGAAAAATCACCTAATGCCGCTGCACAGGCCGACGTCACCGCCGATCAGAAAATCGAGCTGCCGGATCTGCCGTTTGATATCGCAGTGCGTCGCTTTTATCGCAACAGCGAGCTGCGGGCGCTGACGCCGGCCGATTCCCGGCTGGACGATGGACTCGGCTCGTTTGCCGCCGTGAAGCCAATGCCCCCGGTCACCGGCATGGACGACACCATGGACCAAAGCAGCGTTCTGATCGATCTGGTCGATCGCCAGTCCGGTTCAGTGCTGAAATCCATGCTGATCTCTCAGAACGTCAGCGAGCTGAATTCCACGCTGGCGGAAAAAGCCACCATCGATGAAAAAGACTACTACTTCTATTTGCGATTTCAGCGGAACTACAAGCCGTATTCAGTCAAACTGCTGGATGTCAGTCGCACCACCTACGTCGGTTCCTCCACACCACGTGACTTCCGCTCCAGCATCGAGATTACTCAGGACAATCGTACGGAACGCTTCACACTGTGGATGAACAATCCGCTGCGATATCGCGGTGAAACCTTCTACCAGTCAAATTACCTGACACTGCCCAGCGGGCAGGAAGCGTCGACACTGTCTGTGGTGCGGAACAGTGGCTGGATGCTGCCCTACATCGCCTGCATGGTGGTTGCCTTCGGCATGTTTGCCCAGTTCGGTCAGACGCTGATGAGGTTTTTGGGGCGGCTGGATCGCCAGGTGCCGGTTCCGACAGGTTCCTTCACTGACAATCAGGTACGCTGGATACCCGCCTCGGGCAACACCAGCACAAATGAGCCCCTGCAGCCGGTGGCCGGACCGATTGCCTCCGCCCTGCGTGTCTGGCTGCCGATCCTGCTGACCGGCATCTGCGTGCTCTGGCTGGCTCGCGGGGTGCGCAGTCCTCAGCCGGTGAAGGGCACGTTCAATCTCTACGCCGCAGCTCAGCTGCCGGTGGCATGGAACGGTCGTGCTCAGCCACTCGATTCCGTCGCCCGCACACTGCTCCTGATGACATCGCACAAGTCGACTCTGGAAGTTGAACTGGAAGCATGGCAGCTGAACGATGCCAAAGTCCGCCAGAATCTGCTGAATGCGGTGCAAAAAGCGTGGCCGGAGAAAGCCAGCGGGGCCAGCTTTGAGAACCTGAAGACTCTGCAGGGCTCATATGCAGACTGGATCAGTGCTCTGGCTGAGTTTGCCGGTGAAGAGCAGTCTGCCATTGAAGAGCGACTGCGTCCCCTGATGGTGCGGAAGGCCCCGGCCATTCACTGGCTGCTGGATCTGATCCTGCGGCCGGAACTGGCTGAACGTCATCGCGTCATCAGGATCAACGACGACCAGTTGCTGGCACTGCTGTCATTGAAACAGCGGCCCGGCTTCGTCTACTCGCTGGCCGAAATCCGCCCCAACCTGCAGGCTCTTGACAATGCCTTCCAAAAGGGCAACGAAAAACGCCGCGAGAAACGTGAGTATGATCTGACCACACTGGAGCGTCGCGTGGGGGCACTGTTCGACACCATGGGACGCCTGAACCAGGTGGCTCAGGTGTTCCAGAGCCAGCCCGGGGACAACCTGCTGGAAAGTTCAATCACCGTCTGGCGGATCCTGCAGCGTCTGGGAGAAAGCAAGGCGGTCATGGCCGTACCGACCGGTACGGATGATGAAACTCGCTCGTGGGAAACCTTTATCGTCGCCAGCAGCCTTGCACAGCTCAACCGGCAGCTGCAGGAGGCAGGCATCTCCGGCAGTCAGCAGTTCGCGGACTGGATCCGCGACGTCCGACCACTGCAGCTCGTCCAGACCTCAGTCAAAGGTACGTGGGACATACTCAAAAATACTCCTGCGCCCGCTGAGGCCCCTGCCCCGGACGGCACTGTGGATGTTGCCAAACGCGCTGCGGATGCGTTGCAGCGAGTTGAGGATCCGTTCCTGAACAGCATACTCAAACTGATTGCTGACGCCGGACCAGGAAAAACCGGTGCAGAGATCGCTGCCACTGTCACCAAAGAGCAGGCTGCTGCACTGGCCAGTCAGCGTATTGCCGCCGAGCTGTTCGAAGTGATTTCGGAACTGCAGCAGAATGCTCCGCAGGATCGCCGGGTGGATGCAATCCGTGCCAGGCTGCAGGCAGCCGGATCCGCTGACGAAAACTCGCTGATGAATGTCGTCAATCAGGAAATTGCCGGGCTGCTCTGGAGCGATCTGCAGAAGCACGCCGCGGAGGTTATGCCGGGTGGCGCTGCCAGCCAAACCTTCAATGACAGCGCTGCGTTTGTCAGCGACATCTTTAATGCATGGAAAGCCAGCGACGCCGTCGCCTTCAATACAAAACTGGACGCCTATCAGCAGTGGCTGAAGAAGACATCACTGCCGCATGTGGACCTGCAGCGAGTACAGCTGGAAGCGTGGTTCAACTACTTCGAACCATTCTGGAAAGCCATTTATCTGTATGTCCCGATCATCCTGATCGTGTTTGTCGGCTGGCTGTTCCCGCTGAACGGTTCACTGCAGCGGTCAGCGCTGTTCCTGCTGGTCCTGTCCTTCATTGTGCACACGTTTGCCCTGTGGCTGCGAATGAAGATCTCCGGACGCCCCCCGGTCACCAACCTGTACTCTTCAGCAATCTTCATCGGTTGGGGAGTCGTCATTGCTGCATTCTTCGTCGAACTGTTCCTGAAGAATGGCATTGGCAGCCTGGTCGGAGCCTCCACGGGTTCAGCAGCTCTGGTCATAGCCCACTATCTGGCTCTGGATGAAGGCGACACGATTGGTGTAATGCAGGCCGTGCTGGATACGGCCTTCTGGCTGGCCACACACGTTGTCTGCATCACACTCGGATACTCGGCCACCTTCGCGGCCGGATTCCTCGGGGTTGCGTGGTGTACGATCAACCTGCTTGAGCGATTGCTGGGGCGTACGGTGAAGGATTCGCGCAGCCAGCCACTGCTGCCCCATGTCGGACGGCTGGTCTACGGCACACTCTGTTTTGCTTTGTTCTTCAGTCTGGTTGGCACCGTTCTGGGTGGCCTGTGGGCCGACGATTCGTGGGGCCGATTCTGGGGCTGGGACCCGAAGGAAAACGGGGCCATGCTGATCGTGATGTGGAACGCCGTGATTCTGCATGCTCGCTGGGACAAGATGGTGGGCGACTTCGGCACCAGCGTGCTCAGCATGTTCGGAAACATCGTTACGGCCTGGTCGTGGTTTGGTGTGAATGAGCTGCGTGCCGGACTTCACAGCTACGGCTTTACGGAAGGTCGCCTGTATGCTCTGGCAATGTTCTTCACCGTGCAGATGGCGTTGATTGCCCTGTTCCTTGTGTTCGGCGGCGGACGGCAGAAAGCCACACCGAAGCCGGCCGCGGCATGGCAGTAATCAGTCCGTGAGTACCCCCTCGGCACAGCAGCAAAGCTCTGCAGAACCCATCGTCTGGATCAATGGGCGACTGGTTCCGTGGAGCGCTGCTGCACTGCCGGTATGGGATCTTGGAGTCGTCGCCGGGGCAGCGGTCACGGAAGCCGGCCGAACCTACGGCGGACGATTTCTGTTCGCCGATCAGCATGTCGAACGACTGCTGCATGCGCTGCGTGAACTGGATTTTCCTCCGGCCTCAGAAAAACATCAGCTGCTGCAGGCTGCCGAGGAGATCATTCAACAGAATTTTCAGCTGCTGCCGGAAGGATCTGATCTGGGCGTCGTCATGTTTTCCACAGCCGGTGGCAATTCCACCTATCTGGGCCGTCCGTCCAGCCAGCCGACCACTGTCGTGCATACCTATCCGCTGCCATTTTCACAGTGGCGAAATGCGTTTTTGTCAGGAGTCCGACTTACGGTTTCGCAGTTGCGACAGATCCCCGCGGACTGCTTTCCGGTATCGCTGAAGGTTCGCAATCGCCTGCACTGGTGGCTGGCGGACCATGCAGCCGAACAGCAGTCACCGGGCAGCCGCGCATTGCTGCTGAACCGTGATGGCAGCGTCGCCGAAACCAGCACCGCCAGTGTCTGCGTTGTCCGCAACGGACACGTCACAACTCCTGACGGTGACGTGCTGAACAGCCTCAGCAGCCGACTGGTCGAACGACTGTGTCAAAACGCCGGTATTCCGTTCACTCGTTGCAAAGTCAATCTGTCTGAACTGCAGAACGCAGAAGAAATCTTCCTGACATCATCACCATCCTGCCTGCTGCCGGTGCTGTCCGTGGATGGTCACAAAACTCAGACGCCACCTGGCCGCGGAGCAGTCTTCCGCCGTTTGCTGCGGGACTGGAGCCTTGCGACCGGTGTGGATCTGGAACAGCAGATGCTGCGATCAGACAAATCCGAGATCAGCCGGTGATGTCCCAGCCTCGACGGTATTCCTTTGACAGGTATTTTTCCGCAGCCGGAGCATTCAGGATACGGCCGGTTTCCTGATCAAACTCGATCGTCTGACCGGCACGATACGCGACATTCCCCAGCAGCACAATTTCCGTAAACGGAGCCGCATAGGAAAACGCGCTGCCGGTTCGAGCCCCCGTGCGACAGGCATCCAGCCACTGCCGATGATGTCCCGGAGATTCCGGCAGCGACGGTGCCGGTGCCCTGAAGTCTGCAAACTGAGCCTCCGGCAGCAGCTTCGGGAAACCGTCATGAGCAATAGCGATACGACCTTTGCTGCCAACGAACAGAGACCCGTTCATGGGCAGTTCTGCTGCGATCTCCGGCTGCGGCTTCGTTTCACCCTCGTACCAATACAGGACCACCGGCGGCAGCTCGCCACGCGGTCCGAATTCAAACTTTGTTTCCATCCATGCCGGAGCACTCCACTGTGACGGTGCGGGGCCCCGCGATGTCACCTTGACACGACCACCCAGTCGCAATGCCCAGAATGCCGGATCAGCCAGATGAATGGCCATGTCGCCCACCGCACCGCAGCCGAAATCCCACCAGCCACGCCACTTAAACGGTACGTAAGCCGGGTGATATGGTCGTTCGGCTGCCGGACCCAGCCACAGATCCCAGTCGAGAGAAGTCGGAACAGCCGCCGTTTCCGCGGGACGATCCATCCCCTGTGGCCACCATCTGCCAGGTCGGTCCGTGATCACATGCACCTGCTGCACGTCACCAATGGCACCGGACTGCAGCAATTCCACCAGCCGCAGATAACCCGGATGCTCGTGATTCTGAGTTCCCATCTGCGTGGCGACTTTCTTTTCACGCGTGAGCGCGGCAATCAGTCGAGCCTCCTCAACAGTGTGCGTCAGCGGCTTTTCGCAGTAAACATGCAGGCCACGTCGCAGTGCCCGCACGGTGGCCGGAGCATGATGGTGATCAGGAGTTGCCACAACGACAGCTTCCAGATCAGTCTGCTCCAGCAGCTGGCGATAGTCCGCATACTTCGTGGCCTGCGGGTGGCGAGCCGCCGCAGCGCCCAGACGATCAGCATCCACGTCACACAGTGCCGTGATATCTTCCGAACTGACCGCATCCAAATCACCGGCCCCGCGGCCGCCGACCCCGATTGCACCAATCTTCAGTCTCTCGTTGGCACCCGGAATCCGAGCATAACTGCTGCGGGAAAATGTGGCCGCCGTACAGGCAAAAGCAGCAGACTTCAGAAAGTGACGACGTCCGTATCCAGGCACCATGATCAGGACTCCGAGACAGTACAGCAGGGCAGGGCAGGGCATGACAGCGCACAGCGGTAGCAATTCTTACAGCACCTTCAGGGCAAAGCAACCGCCAGCAGGTCGTTACACAGCACTCTGCCCGTAAACACTGTTCGCAGTTGTGAAATCAAAGCAGAACTCAGGGGTTCGCAGTTTCAGCGGCCGGACTGCAACGCCTTCGCGATAAAATTTCGTGGTACGGTCGCTCGAGGAACTTTGTGCCGGAACCAACTGCGAATATCCGCGTCCAGCCCCACACCGTGCATGAAGTTGTAAATCGCCTTCGACAGCGATTTTCCAAGCATGTCATGATCGACGCCTGTCGGATCGATGAACTCCACATCGTTCTTCGCAAAGGTCCCGACCGGCAGCGGCTTCAGCACAATCCCGTAACGCTCAGGATGCAGCCCCACCGGTGAATGCACAGTACACGTAAAGCGATGGAAAAAGCCGCTGTGAATGCAGCCTTCTTCAAACAACTGCCGGACATATTCCAGTGCGTCCACGGTTTCCTGGACTGTCTGAGTCGGAAAGCCGTACATCAGATAAGCATGCACCAGGATACCGGCGTCGCTGAAGCCCCGCGTCACTCGCGCAACCTGCGAAACAGAAACACCCTTTTCCATCAGTGCCAGCAAACGATCCGATGCCACCTCCAGCCCACCTGAAACCGCAATACAGCCACTGTCCGCCAGCAACTGACAAAGTTCCGGAGTAAACGACTTTTCGAAGCGAATGTTGCCCCACCATGAAATTTTCAGGCCCCGCGACAAAATCTCCTCAGCCAAAGCCCGCAGTCCCTTCGGCGGCGCTGCTTCGTCAACAAAATGAAATCCCGTCTGCCCCGTTTCAGCCACAATCGACTGAATGCGATCCGCCAGCACGCGTGCCGCGGGAGCGTCATAACGGGAAATGTAGTCCAGCGTCACATCACAGAAACTGCACTTCTTCCAGTAACACCCATGCGCCACCGTCAGCTTGTTCCAGCGACCGTCCGACCACAGTCGATGCATCGGATTCAGCATATCCAGAGTTGACAGGTAGTGTGACAGCGGCAGACCGTCCCAGGTCGGAGTCCCGGTATGAGCGAACGGCACATCCGGTTCAGTACCCTGCACATATTTGACTTCCCCGGATTCGGCATCCCGATAATACGCCCGACACAGCTCCGTGCGACTCCGCTTACCACTCAGATGCTCATCCAGCGCCAGCAACGGTCGCTCACCCGCATCCAGCATCACAAAATCAAAATAGTCAAACACTCGCGGCTCACGCAGTTCTCGCAACTCCGTATTCACATAACCGCCACCCAGCACCAACACAGTCTGCGGATACCGCTGGCGGATGGTCTGAGCAATTCGGAACGAAGCATATACGGTACCCGGGAACGGCACGGTTAACAGCACAACCCGCGGCTGATACCGCTGCATCACCGCCACGGTCAGTTCCTGCAGCACATCATCCAGCAGAGTCGTCGGAGCCTGCAGGGCCTGTGCCAGGCGATCAAACGACGGCTGACTGGATGCCAGTGACTCGGCATAACGCACAAATTCAAAGCGCTCGTCAATCGATTCCCGAATCACATCCGCCAGATCACTCAGATACAGCGTACACAGATGCCGGGCTCGGTCCTGCACCCCCAGAGCACCGAATGCCCACGCCAAAGCATCCTCACCCGAGTCCTCATCCCCCTCAAACACATCCAGCGAGGCAAACCGTGGCCCCTCCGGCAGCAGCGTGCGGGCCGCAATGCGGTGCGCCAAAGTACTGTCACGCCCCTGCAGAAAACTGATCACCCGATCAATCGTGGCAACATAATCGTCCAGTTGCCCCAGAAATGCCGTCGTGGCCGGTCGCTGCTGCGTGGTCGCATCACCTTTCACCACGCCGGCAATCCGCTGCAAACCGTCGGCACTCAGCACACGCAGCACCAGAGCCAGAGCCAGATCCTCCTGCACAGCCGAAAGTCCCTGACTGCGCAGGAAACCTGTCAGATACGCGGTACTGGGGTACGGCGTATTGAGCTGTGTCATCGGCGGAATCAGCAGCAGATACCGCCCGCCCCCGGCGGAATTTTCAGTGCTGCTCAACATCGCTCAACCAGCCCGCCGCATTCAGAGGAAATTCGTATGGCTCTCCGTCCAGCTGCAGTCGCTCGCTGCCGCGAACGTCCTCAAAATAGGCCTCTGAAACTCGCACTCGCGACAAATGCAGCGTGTTCGAGATCTGAATTACCCGGGCATTCTGCGGAGCTATCATGCCGATCGTCGTCAGGGCCGCCTCAATCGCTTCCCGATCCGTCTCGAAAGTGATCGGTATCATCGCCGCTTCCGGATGATTGCCCGTGATGCAGTTCACTCGCGTCACGACGGGGTCGATTTGTTCGACGACTCTGCGAGTCGTGAATTCGGCGAGGCCAATGCCCGTGCCATTGCCATAAGTTTCCGGCGTAAGCCCGCGCACAAAGATCCGTCGGCAGCGAACACTGTCAAGCGGCGTTGCCGCATGATCATTGAATTTGCGACCAATCACGTTCGCGTCCATGCCCACACCGCTGATGTTCTTCCCGATCCGATCAACAATCAGCAGATCCACATCCGCAAATGGCAGCCGCGGCAACCACTCGTTCGCCCGCGCCAGCAGCTCAGGTTCACGGCGACCAAAGTCCTCAGGACGCACCGCTTCCACGAGCGCCGTTCTGTCCTCGGAATTCTCCAGAATTGCCATCCCCCCACACACACGACAGACTCGCAGAACCTGCTCAGCCACCTGCTCAATGATCTCCGGAAAACTCATCGTCAGGATTCCGGCATGATACACCTTCGCTCCCGCATGCTTGCCCAGCCCGATCAGCATCATCTTGTGCAGACCGGATTCGACAGGCCCGACAAAACGAGTGTGCGGCTTCACTCGGTTCACGACAAATACGTGATCCGCCTCCGCAGCGTACCGGTCAAAGTGTACGGGCATGCCAGTGCTTGTCTCAGCCACCACCACGGTGTCCATCGTGGCGCAAATCGGAGCCCCCACACTGGCCTCCGTAACACCCAGACTGGCCAGCATCTTCACCTGCCCGTCTGCTGTGCCGCCACCATGACTGCCCATGGCAGGAACCAGAAACGGACTGGCCCCCAGAGTCCGAAAGTGGTCCACAATGCCCTTCAGAATCAACGCGATGTTGGCAATCCCGCGACTGCCTGCCGTGATCGCTACCGTCTGACCGGCTCGCACCTGATTCTGCAGCCGCAGTCCCTGCATCTGCTGCTCGACGGCAGCCGGAATATCCGACAGTTCGGGCGAGCTGAAGTGCTGAAGCACGTCGCACATTCGAGGCAACTGCGGCACAGAATTCCCCTGATCAATTGCGGCTGAGTTTCAATTACAGCCGGACCGTCTGCCATCAAACGCCGGCTGCTGCCGGGATTTCACCACACCACAGCCGCGAAGTCGAGCCCTGACACCAGCAGACTCAGGCCGTCCTCACCGGCAGCCGGTCAATCTGAGCAGCGAGAATAAAGTCATTCAGCGACAGTCCCTGGATAGCGTGCGTCCAGATCTCCACCGTCACATTCCGGTAACCTGCCAGATGCAGATCGGGATGGTGAGCCTGGGCTTCAGCCAGCTCAGTGATCGCATTGAAGAACTCCATCCCCGCTCGAAAATGCCTGACTCGCCACGAACGACGGATGCGGTCCGGCCCCGCAGCCAGCTCCCAGCCCGGCAGTGCCTGCAACTGCTCCCGAGCTTCCTGTTCGGTCATCCGGGGCACGCCACCCTCACAGGGGACACAACGCGCCTGACACAATTGCTCTGCCGACTGTCGCTCTGCCATCCCGTAACCCTCCCGCTCTGGAAAACACCCGCCAAATCCGCTACACCTGCATAGCCGGCTTCATCACCGATTCCATCACCTGCCCCAGGATTTTCCCGGATGTCAGACCGAACACTCCCCGCCCAACCGCACGTGCTCGCCATCCATGCACACCCGGACGATATCGAATTCCAGTGCGCCGGCACACTGCTGCAACTGAAACGCCTCGGTTGCCGCATCTCCGTCGCCACCATGACTCCCGGAGACTGTGGCAGCGCTGAACACTCGGCCGAAGACATCGCCCGAATTCGCCGAGCAGAAGCCGCAGCAGCCGCAAAAATTCTTGAAGCCGATTACACCTGTCTCGAATTCCGCGATCTGTCCATCGTTTTCGACAACGACAGCCGACGCCGCATGACCGAATTCCTGCGGAAAACTGCCCCCGACATCATCCTCACGGCACCGCCCGTTGACTACATGCACGATCACGAAATCACCAGTGCTCTCGTTCGTGACGCCTGCTTCAACGCCTCGGTACCCAATTACCGTACGGGCCAGTGGGACCCGGCCCCCGTGGCCAGCCAGATTCCATGGCTGTATTTTGTGGATCCGGTGGAAGGTACCGACCACTTTGGTCGTCGCCAGCCCACCGACTTCATCATCAACATCTCGGAACAACTGGAGACAAAAATTGCCGCGTTGTCCTGCCATGCCAGTCAGCGGGACTGGCTGCGGCGACAGCACGGCATGGATGAATACACCGAAGCCTGCCGACGCTGGGGCACTGCTCGCGGAACCGAAGCCGGATTCACCTGCGGCGAAGGTTTCCGCCAATACAAGGGACACCCGCATCCAGCCAGCAATGTTCTGGCAGAGCTGCTGCAGGGGCGAGTCCGGCTGACCGGCAACTGAGATCAAACAGACCACTGGCTGCCTGAACAGCCCGGCCCGATCACGGAGCCTTCGAATCGGCAGCCGGGTTGGCTTCAACCGGGGCAGCCTCGGCGGCTGCCGGAGCGTGCTGCTGGTGATCATGGTCGTGGGCCGCCGTCTCTTTCGCGGAAGGCAGCCTGGCTGCCGTGGCCGCGGTGATGGAACTCCACGTCCACCAACTGGCAATTGACATTGCGACCACTGTGTACAGAAACAGGGCCGACAGCATCTTGCCGATTGCACTGCCCGCCGTCACATCGTCCGCCGAAAACTGCTCGACTTCCACGGCAGAAAACAGCGGAGCATCCGCATGGGCTGCTGTTGTTTCGTGGGAGGCATGATCGGTCATGACAGCGTTCTCCGGACAGGGATCAACCAAAAACGGCAGCAAGTTATCGACAATGTTCAGCAACACGGAACCGCTTTTTGAGCATTTCCGCGACTGTTTTTGGCCCAGCATACCCCGCAGCGAGCAATTCCGGCCACTCCGCCCGCCGATTTCAGACGTTTTTCGGAATTGGAAACAGACCACCTTTTCCGCAGGCAGGAAATTTGAAGGCCTGAAAAACGCAGATCGGCATTTCCCGCGATTTTAACAAATCCCCGCACCATGTCGCTCCGTCTGGCAATGGCCGAAAACACCGGGCTGCACAGCTTGTGCGAAATCTGCACAGGACCTGCGGCTGCTGCGTCCCGGTAATCCATGAATCCCCGATGACTTACGGAGTGACCCTCGTGCTGCAGAAAAGACGTGCTTTCACCCTGATCGAACTGCTTGTCGTGATTGCCATCATCGCAATTCTGGTGTCCCTGCTGCTGCCGGCTGTCCAGCAGGCCCGCGAAGCCGCTCGCCGCACTCAGTGCAAAAATAACCTGAAACAGATCGCTCTCGCACTCCACAACTACCATGACACCGTCAATGTCTTTCCGTGGGGCTTTGACGAACGCGAAACTCTGTGGACCGCCATGATCCTGCCCCAAATCGAACAGCAGAACCTCTACGCCACACTCATCTGGCAGGAAACCGGCCCGGGTAACTGGAATGCTGTCGGATCTCCGAACACCCGGGCCTGTTCAACCGTTATCCCAGCCTTCCGCTGTCCTTCCATGCCCCTTGAACCACGAGACAATGAGGGCATCACAGGCCGAGTTCCCGTCAGCTATCGCGGAGTTGCCGGTGCTCTCGTGGCTTCGGATGACGCTTCGACCAGACCGGCAGGTTTCAATACCGCTGCACATACCGCACTCGAACAGCTCAACCTTGACGGCATGTTCTACGGCTGCAGCAACATAAAGATGCGCGATATCACCGACGGCACATCCAACACGATCATGATCGGGGAATCCCGAACCTCCGTCTACGTCAAGGACGGCCAGCAGATGGACTACTGGCAGTTCGGCTGCCCGCAGTCCGGTGGCTGGGTCTATGGTGGTCTGGGTGGCACCGAGTACTCAGAAGGTCTCGGGTCCGCGGTTGTCAAAATCAATGCCAACATTGACCCCACCATCCATGGAGTGCTGATGGAAATGTCCTTCGGCAGCTACCACGTCGGCGGTGCTCAGTTTGCCATGGCTGATGGCTCCGTTCGCTTCATCTCAGAAAATGTCGACCTGCGTCTGTATCAGTCTCTGGCCACCCGTGGCAACGGCGAAATCGTCGGGGACTTCTGAAGAGCCCCTGTTGCACTGTTCACAACTTCTTCCTGCTTCATGGCAGCGCCGTGTCCTCGCCGGACACGGCGTGCTGCGTTTTGACAAGGCCCGCATCATGCTGCTTCGATACTGTCGTTCCACCTTCTCTGCATTCACTGCCTTCGCCCTGATCTGCGGCTGCAGCGTCTCCAACTCGATTGACTACAGCAAAGTCACGCTGGCCCAGGTCAGCGGCACTGTCACCATCGATGGTCAGCCACTGGCAGGCACCGTGATCACATTTGAAGATCCTGCCAACGGAAACTTTTCGTTCGCCCGCACCGACTCCAGCGGAAAGTACACGCTGCAGTTCGACAGCGATGTCGACGGTGTCACGCACGGAAAGAAAATCGTGCGACTCAGCACGACCCGCAATATTCTTGGATTGCGTGGCGAGGAAAGTCGTGAGGAGGGCGAGCAGCCCTCTGAAAACGGCGAAAAAGCTCGCGAAGAAGCAGTTCCCGACTGCTACAACAAGGATTCAAAGCTGACCGTCGAAGTCACCGGCTCTGCCGATTTCAGCTTTGACCTGAAATCCGACTGCTCCACCACGGGTGCCCGCACGAACTGATTGAAAACAGGCACGGCCGGGCTGACTGCAGCCCGGCCGTTCTTCTGCTGTCTCCTGCAGTCGCTGCTGTCAGGCCGGCCAGATCTGAGACCCGCCATCGACTCGCAGCACCTGACCGGTCACGAAGGCTCCAAGGGGACCGGCAAAGAATTCAACCACCCGAGTCACCTCGTCCACCATCCCCACGCGATCCAGAGTCCCGTCGGTTGCCAGACGAGCATCATCGACCTTGCGAGTACCAAGGAAACGGCCGGTGCGAGTATCCCCGGGGGCCAGTGTGTTTACGTTGATGTTGTAAGTCCTCAGCTGCTCAGCGAGGCACCGAGTGTACTCAACCACACCCGCTTTGGCTGTGGCGTAGATGGAGCTGTTTGGGATCCCGCGAAACGCCGAGATTGAGCTGAGTGTCAGAATGCGACCGGTTTTGCGGGGCATCATGACCTTCGCCGCCTCCTGACACATCAGAATCGTACTCAGCAGGTTTCGATCCAGCACCGCTTTCACATCTTCCAGCTTGATTCCCACACAGTCATTCGGATTGGGCTTGCCGCCGGCCGCTGCGATATCACCCCCGGCATTGTGCACCAGAATGTCAATGGGGCCCAGCTGGCTGCAGACTTCCGCAACGACTCGCTGCACCTGCTGCTGATCCGTCAGGTCACCCAGCACCCGGCAGGTCTGTATCTGAAAGGTGCTGGCAATGTCGGCGGCAGTCTGAGTCAGCGTGGTACCTTCACCGTATTCCGCCGGGCCGTTTTCACGCATCCCGTGAATTCCGACGTGACAGCCCAGTCGCGCCAGATGCTCGGCAAATCCGCGTCCCAGACCACGTCCGGCCCCGGTTACCAGAGCCACTTTCCCTGCCAGCATTCGCTCAGACATGACGCAACCTTCAAAAACAACAGCACCGCAGTGGCGGAACGGACAGCTTCTCGCAGAAACCACTCAGATGACGATTTTGGCGAGTGTACAGAAGAAATCCGGGGCGCGGGATGTCGCCTGAATCTCCTCCGCTGACGTCTCAGAATCCGTAAATTCGAGCAGTTTCGCCCCAAATCCCTGCAGGAATCCGCTGCCAACTTCGACAGTTCTTTGGAAACACCCCTGTTTTTCGTGTTTCGGGCAGGTTCCGCTCTTACAATTTCACAACGAGCTCCCTGTTGTCCGCTCACCGTTGACCGCTGAAAGCCCCAATGTCAGATCTCAAGTCCATACTTGCGGGTGCTGCTGTACCACCCGAACACCGCACAGTCGATCAGTTAAGGATCGAGCGTGCCATTCGGGAAGTGCTGCTGGCCGTCGGCGAAGACCCGGATCGCGACGGTCTCCGCGAAACACCGGCTCGCGTCGCCCGCATGTACGCTGAAATCTTCGGTGGCCTGCACCTGGAACCAGGGCGACACCTGCAGAAAGTGTTCGAGGAACAATACGACGAACTGGTGCTGGTCCGGGACATTTCCTTTAACAGCATGTGTGAACACCATCTGCTGCCGTTCATGGGTCACGCGCACGTGGGATATATCCCGCAGGGCAAAGTCACAGGGCTCAGCAAACTGGCGCGCGTCGTGGACGAAGTCGCACGGCGGCCTCAGGTCCAGGAACGCATGACTCATATGATTGCCGACCTGATTGAAACCGAACTGTCGCCTCTGGGTGTCATTGTGGTCGTGGAGGCCGAGCATACGTGCATGACAATTCGCGGGGTCAAGAAACCGGGCGCACTGACAGTTACCAGCGCAGTTCGCGGACAGTTTCGTACCAACGTCGGCAGTCGTGCTGAAGCCATGTCACTGATTCAGGGGAAGTGAGCGACAGCCGGAATGATCGCCCTGTTCGTACTCAAGCTGGCTGCCGGCATTGCCCTCATGTGGCTGCTGATGCCTCGTCGCGAAGTTGCTGATGGCTTCTTTCGGATTCAGATGCTGGTGGTGCTGGGACTGACTGTGCTGCTGGTGCTGGCGATTGAACCGGCCGCTCTGACGGGCTTCGGTCGCGTCGATACTGCTGCCATCAGCGAGCGTGAGCTGTCGTTGGCCGCCAGTGGTGCCGGCTGGCTTCGCGGGCTGGCGTTCGGGGCGGCTGCTGTGGCATGGCCGGGACATATCTTCTGGAAACTGGGCCGCCGAACTCCGGGAACACTCAGCATCTGGCTGATTTCTCTGGCCCTCGGCGCTGCGATTGTCGTGCAGGCCGTTACAGCGGCACGGTCCGTTCCGCTGTGGCAGCTGCTGCTGGCCGATCTGGGTACGTCTGCTGTTCTTGGAGCCACGCTGACGTCCATGCTGCTTGGTCACTGGTACCTGACAACCCCCACGATGTCTCTGCAGCCGCTCCGCTGGTTTTGCCCGGTGCTGGCCCTTGCGGCAGCAGTCCGGCTGACGGCGACACTGGCCGGGCTGGTCGAAATCGACTTCCAGAATCTGGATCTGATTCGCGGACTATGGCTGAGCCTGCGGATCCTTGGGGGTATTGTGGCGCCCGCGGTCGCAGCCCTGCTGGTTCGCAGCATTCTTCAGTACCGGAACACGCAGTCCGCGACGGGCGTTCTGTTTGCAGTACTGATTCTCGTTTTCATGGGCGAAATGTCAGCTGCTCTGCTGGAGCGGGACTTCGGTCTGCCGCTGTAAAGCGTGCTCAGCAATTTCCCCGATCTTCCGTCTTTTCCCTGATTGGACTTCCTTTCGGAATGCCGAACCGCCGGCGTTTTTACTAGACTTACTCCCATGAGCAGTCACATTATATTTCAGTGTCCGGTCTGCAGCAGTCGCAGAGTCACGGCACCGGATCCACCAGCCGCCCGCGTTCGCTGCGATGGCTGTGGCTGGAGCCGTGATGAGGGGCAGGCGGACTTCCAGTCCGACAGTCTTTGTCGTTGCCGCATCTGCGGCTGTCAGGATCTGTGGCGTCAGAAGGATTTTCCTCCAGCGCTGGGGCTGGCCATTGTGGCCACTGCTGCCGTGGCCAGCTGCATCGCGTGGGCGTGGTATCAACCCATGCTGGCCATCGGATTCCTGATGTTCGCAGCACTGCTCGACATGGGTCTCTACTCGTTTATGGGTGACATGCTGGTGTGCTATCGCTGCGCAGCACGTCATCGAAAATCCCAGATGCGCGAAGACCATCCTCGATTTGATCTCGAAACAGCGGAACGTTACAGACAGCAGGATCTCAAACGCCGCAGCATGTGACGCGGCAAACCGGTCAGCAGGCGACGATCAGGAAGCAGCTTGTGGAAGAACGGCGGCGCAGAATTGCGGAAGATCTGGCGGATTCGCTCGAGGGTGAACTGCGCACGGACCGCACCGCCCTGTCACTCTATGCTACCGATGCCAGTCTGTTCGAAATTGAACCATTGGCCGTTGCCCTGCCCAGAAACTCCGGCGATGTCGTCAGACTGGCAGCGTACTCCGCTGAACAGGGCATCCCGCTGATTGCTCGCGGAGCTGGTTCGGGGCTGGCGGGTGGCGCCATCGGTCGAGGAATCGTTATCGATTTTTCACGATACATGAATCAGGTCCTGTCAATCGACCGTGATCGAGTGCGGGTTCAGCCAGGTGTGACCCGCGATCAACTGAATGCGGCACTCCGCCCTCACGGTCGCTACTTCGCACCCGATCCTTCCAACAGCCGAATCACCACCGTGGGGGGCATGCTGGCTGTGGATGCGGCCGGAGCTCACGCCGTCCGTGTCGGATCGACGCGCGACCATGTCTTCAGTATCGAATGTGTTGTCTCGGGCGGCCAAAGATTTGAGGCGGGCACAGAATCCCTCGGCACCGCAGACTCCAGCGTCCCCCGCATAGTCAGCCTCGGTTCGTCACCGGCCGACACCGCTTTTTCGTCACCCGGAACGGCGCTGGCAGCACACACTGCAGCAACTCGCAAAACGGCCATTGTGGAAGGCCTCGCTGAGTTGCTGGACACCAGTCAGGCTCTGATTCGACAGCATCAGCCACCGTTGCTGCGAAACAGCAGCGGGTATTTGCTGCGCGGCATCCTCGCAGGCACGCGACTGGATCTGGCTCGCATGCTGGTCGGCTCTGAAGGCACGCTGGCATTGTTCACGGAAGCCACACTCTACACGATGGCAATCCCGGAACATCGTTCCGCCGCACTTCTGCTGTTCGGATCGCTTGATCAGGCGATCTCTGCCACGCAGCGGATTCTGCCCATGGACCCGTCCGCCTGTGACCTGCTGGATCGTCGACTGCTCAGCCTTGGCCGACAGGCAGATCCCCGTTTTCGTGACATGATCTCACCGGATGCTGAAGCCGGACTCGTCGTGGAATTCACGGCTGGCAGTGCCCGTGATGCCATGCTGCGGCTGCAGGATCTGCAACAGCTGCTGCGATCCGAGCAGATTGACTTTCGCTGTTCAAAAACGGCTGTTGACTACGACGATGTGGAACTGCTGTGGAGACTGCCCGCCCAGATCGTTTCAGTACTCGCCAGCCTCCGCGGTGATTCGCGACCACTGCCATTCGTGGAGGACGTCGCTGTGCCACCCGATCAGTTGGCCGAATTTCTGGTTCGTGCACAGCGAGTCTTTCAGAAGCATGAAGTGACGGCCACTCTCTACGCACATGCCGCTTCGGGACAACTGCACTTCCGGCCGATTCTGCCCGTACCATCACGCGGTGATGCCACACTGCTGATGAATATCGCCAGCGATCTGTATTCTGAAGTCGCCAGAGTTCAGGGAACCATCAGTGGTGAACATGGTGATGGAATCTCGCGCACACCGTGGATCAGCAGTCAGTATGGCCCGCTTGTCGCTGTCTTCCGGAATGTCAAAAAACTGCTGGACCCGCTGAACCTGATGAATCCTGACAAGATCATCAGCAACGATCCGCAACCCCTGACTGGCTTCCTGAGGGAAACCCGCCTCCATCAGGCGGCCGCAGAATCTGCGCCGGCTTTGCTGCCAGTGATGCAGTTTGCCTGGCAGCCTCAGGCTGCAGCCGACGCCGCAGTTCGCTGCAATGGCTGCGGGTCCTGTCGGGTTCCACTGCCGACAGAACGCATGTGCCCCTTTGTCGATCACAGCCACTCGGAAGACTTCACACCCCGGGCCAAAGCCAATCTGCTCCGCCGAGCTCTCTGCGCCGACGCTCCTGCCGATCTGCTGCAGAGCGAATCCATCAAACCTGTGATCGAAAGCTGCTTTAACTGCCGCCAGTGCGAAATCGACTGCCCCTCCGAAGTCAATATTCCGCACATCGTACTGGAAGCTCGAGCCCAGTTCGTTCGTGCTCACGGACTCACTCGCACACAGTGGCTGCTGTCGCGAGTCCACAATTGGGGAAAACTGGCCTCGCGGTTTGCATGGCTGGTCAACCCCCTGCTCAGGTATCGCGCGACGCGACATCTGCTGCAGAGATTCACCGGCATCGCTGCCGAACGACGACTGCCCGCCTTCGCCGCTCGCCCCTTCATGGAAACACTGCGAGTTCGCCGGGAAGACAACAGCGGAGCTCCCGGAAGCAACCGTCCCACTGTCGTGTACTTCGTCGACTACTTCGCCAATCATCACGATCCCGAACTGGCTGAAGCGTTCGTTCGAGTCCTTGAGCACAACGGATTCCGCGTCTACATTCCCCGGGAACAGACGATTTCTGGAATGAACATGGTCTCAGCTGCTGACCTGCCATCGGCACGCGAAGCGGCCCTGAAAAACCTTCGGGAACTGGTCGAACCGGCTCGCGAACGCTACCCGATCCTCTGCACAGAACCCTCCGCTGCACTCTGCCTGACCCGCGAATACCCAGCCCTGATCGGCTCCGAGGAAGCGCAGGTCGTCGCTGCTCAGACTCAGGACGCTGGCAGTTTCCTGCTCGATCTGCACCGTCGCGGCCTGCTGAAGAAGGACTTTGCACCACTGCCCATGAAAGTGGCCTGGCACACACCCTGTCACATCCGGGCTCTCTCACGCGAAGCCGCCATGCCGCAGCTGCTCAAACTGATCCCGCAACTGGAGGTCACCGAGTTTGAAAAAGGCTGCACAGGAATGGCTGGAACGTTCGGACTGGCCGCTGAAAACTTCAACACTTCTCTCCGCATCGGCAGTGACGTCATTCGCACTATGCAGACCATCGACGCAGTTGCAGGAACCACCGACTGCAGCGCATGCCGCATGCAGATGGAACAACAGTCCGCAATCCCCACCATACACCCGATCAAACTGCTGGCCTTCGCCTACGGCCTGATGCCACGCCTGGAAAAGCGATTCAGAAATAAGCCTGCAGGGCTCAGTCTTTCCTGAACCAACCTTGACAGTTCAGTCGGACGCCTCACGGGGAGCGTCTTCGCTGTCCATCAGCAGCAACTGCACTTCGACGATCTCTGCAGAGCATTCAAAGAACGCATCCAGCACCGCAGGGTCAAACTGCCTGCCACGACCATCCCGCAGAATCTCAAAGCACTGATCACGAGGAAACGGAGGCTTGTAGGGTCGACGACTGGACAACGCGTCAAAGACATCCGCCACCGCGACGATTCGCCCCTCCAGCGGAATGTCCTCTCCCTTCAGCCCCAGAGGATAGCCACTGCCGTCCCACCGCTCGTGATGACTTTGTGCAATCCTTGCAGCCATCGACAACAGTGTGCAGGACGATGATCGCAGCAGATTACCACCGGCATGTGTGTGACGCTTCAGCAGGTCCCAGTCACGTCCCGTGTAGGGTTCAATAATCTGACGGCCAAAAGCACAGTGCTTCTTCATCAGCTCATACTCATCAACAGCCAGTGTCGCCGGCTTGAACAGAATCGAATCCGGAATGCCGATCTTTCCAACATCGTGCATCTGAGCAGCCTGCTCCAGCATCTCGAGGTCATCCTCCGGATACCCCAGTTGTCTGGCAATAATCGAGGTGTAGCGTCCCACACGGATCACGTGATTGCCCGTTTCATTGTCGCGATGCTCAGCCGCCCGCGCCAGACAAAGAATCAGGCGGTCACGCGACTCCTGCAAATCGCGAGTTCGCCGCTGAACTTCTCCCTCAACACGTTCCTCAAACTCCACTTCCTGGCAATAATAACGACGAACCACCAGCAGATTACGGACTCGCGGCAGCAGTTCCGTCACATCTGTCGGCTTCTTCAGAAAATCACTGGCCCCCAGCTCAAGTGCCTCACGTCGCGATTCCGGACCCTGATCGTGAGAAACAATGACGATCGGAATTCCGCGAATCTCCGGATCAACTCCCGCAGCCTGGAGTACCGCAGAGCCCGAAAAACCTGGACTCTCAGGATCCAGCAGAACCAAATCGGCATGTCCGCCGCGCATTTCTCGCAGCAGTTCATGCACATCATGCACCTGACGAACCGCATGATAACCCGCCAATTGCAGTCCGCGACGCATCGGCACCGCCGAAGAGCTGCCGTCCGCAATCAGAATTCGCGCGGCGGAATCCACTTCACGCCATGAAACGTCCACCAGTCGGGAAGTCAGCTCTGAGCCGGCTGCACGGTGCATCGCTGACACCACGGACAGCTCCGGCCCGGCAGTCCCCAACACGTCATCTTCAAGGATTGAAAACTTATCAAGATCCATACGACCCCCCGAAACCGCCCGCCAGTCGGAACCTGCGCTGTTGACGGATTTCGTGGAATCTAGGTCGGGAAAACCCTTATCGTCGGCCAGCCAGCAGCATTCGCTGGCAATTAACCGTTCTCGAAAGCAACACCTGCCAACAACCCCTGTATTCCCTGCAACCGTTACCTGCACATTCCCCCAACAGCCGCTTCCTTCGTTTTTTCAGCAGCACCGAAACCGCCCATTGTGCCTGATTTGCGATTGCAGGTTCCTCAACCTAAACTGCACAATTCAGCGGTGGTCAAAAGTCCGACCAGCTCAGGGAGGTCCATTGTGCGTTTCCGGTCCCGCAGTCAGCAGCGACATGAACAGATCGTCAGTGGCACCCGTCGACTGACTTTCGTGCTTGCCGGGATTGTCGTCCTGGGCATGATCTGGGCAATTTCCGGAAGAGACTCGCAAACCACCGATACATCAGCGGCCAGTCGAGCTGCCGCTTCGCTGGCCTCGGAATCACCCGACCTGCTCGCCGATGAAATCCGCGTCGTCCCGCTGTCCGAACAGTCCCCCACCGATCTTGTCTCCATGATCGACTCAGCCGGGGCAGCAGCCCTCGATGCTGAACCCCGCGCCAGCACCGGACTCGACGATGCGCCACCCGCTCTCACTTCCGCGGTCCGCGATGATGTACTCGGCATCCTTTCCGGTGAAGTAACCTCACTCTACGGCACCCTGCGACTGGCTCAAAAGGTCTTCACAGGTCGCCGCGGCGAAATGCCCGACGGACGCTATGCTGTCTTCATGGAAGCTCCCGAAGCCTGTCGCGGAAAACCCTGGAGAATCCGCGGACGACTGCGCCGACTCACCCGCGCCGTGCTGCCGGAATCCGCCCTGAGCTACGGCATCCAGTCCGCCTGGGAAGCCTGGATTTCCACTCCCGACTCAGGACGACGTCTCGTCCACGTCATCGCTCTCAGCGCGGATCCCGGGCTGCCAATCAGTGAATCGCTGGGCAGGGATGGCCCCGATGTCGAACTCGCCGGCTATTTCTTCAAACGTGAAGGTTACGCAGCCAAAGGTACCGACGGGCTCGGTATCCCGGAACTTGCACCACTGCTGATCTCTGAAAGAATTGCCCGCGCGCCGGCACCGCCAAAAGTCACCACAGCAGAAGAAATGAACCCCTGGCTGATGTGGATCGCATCAGCCGTCAGCGTCTGCGTGCTCTCCGTGCTCTGGAAATTCCACAGCGCTGACCATGACTTTCGCGGCACACACACACACTCACTCACACTGCCACCCATGCGACCCTCATTCGAAGGTGTCACCGCCGTCCCGATTCAGCAGATGCTCCACGATATGGAACAGGCTGCTCGACTGCAGCCGGAAACCTCACTCAACGCCCCGCCCGATGCGCTGATCTCCGTCAGTACCCCCGATGTCTGACCAACTGGCTCAGCTCCCGGAATCGCGGATGTTCAGCCGTACCACACCACTCAAATGCCGCAGATTCCGCCGCCACCACCTGCACCCCGGCTGCCGACATCCGCTGCAATCCCTGTGTCCGATCAGTCTCAAAACGACTTCCCGTCCCGTCCGCTGCAACAAACACCTGCAAACCCTCGCGCCGCAGTTCCAGTGCCGTCTGCAGAACACACACGTGCGTCTCAATTCCCGCCAGACAAACCTGAGTCAACGGAACGCTCCGAACCCCGTTCTGCTCCTCCAAAAACTGCAGCACTTCTCTCGCTGCACTAAAACGCAGCTTTGACATCCGTGGCAGATCCTCCGCACCATCCAGCAATGCCGGAACCACAGGTCCCAAACCCTTCGGATACTGCTCCGTCAGCAGAGTCGGCACGGAAAAAATAGCCGCCGCCTGCCGCAAAAACTGACAAACAGCCAACACGGTCTCTCCCTGACGAATCACAGGCAACAGTCGCTCCTGCAGATCAATCAGGACCAGACAACAGTTGTCAGCACAGAGTAATTCTGAAACATTCGGTCGCTCGCCGGACATCACTGCTCCTCAAACCTCATTGGCTCGCCAGCAGGGCACTGTCAGGCAGCCGATCGCCATCCACTCTGCAAAACACTGCCCGACTGCCCCGGCAGCAGCGTCTGCGGATCACGAGCCACATCGGACGCTGCCGACTCGTCCCCCTGACAAATACGCTCCGCCAGTCCCTCCAGTCGCTGCATCTCATCCGTCAGCAGACGACTCCACTCGCAAAACTGCTCTCGAGGCACATCCTCAGGCACCACAATCGGTGTTCCCGAAATCAAAATCGCCCTCGAAAACGGTTTCGGAATCGCCAGGTTCGTCCAGCTGCCAGGCACCCACCACGCATTCGATACCGCCATGCCAGTCGGCACCAGCGGTCGACCGGAACGCGATGAGATGAACACCACACCCTCCTTCATCTCACGACGCGGACCTCGAGGACCATCCGGGGTTATCGCAAGGTGATACTCAGGCTCGCTCAGGATCTCACGCACGGCCTCAGCACCACCCCGACTGCTGCTGCCCCGAATCGGACGAATCCCGGCCACCTGGGCCGCATCCGCCAAATAACCCCCGTCCCGATGACGACTGATCAGGCCGGCCAGATTCCACGTCCGACTGGAAAATACCGCCAGCACAATCTGATCATGCCACAACGCAAACGCATAACGCTGCTCACCACGCGGCCGCACATACGGCGTCACACCCGGAACCGCACTGTAAATCCGCGCCCGAACCGTCAGAAACAACAACTTCAACACCACATACGCTGCCCATGAAAGCAGCAAATTCACAATTCGAGAACGTATCTTCATGGCATCCCTGCCCCCGACTGCACGTCCAACATATCACTCGTCAAAACAATCAGCACCGGAATCCTAGCAAATCAACCGCGCTGTGTTGAGATGAGTCCTCACGCCGAAAATGAACAGATGAACACTAAATCAGCTCAAAGAAGCAGCCACGCCCCGCCACACCTGGCGACCCTGCAATCCACACAATCCTGCCAACCGCTTTCCCGAATACCTCATCAACTTCACAACACAAAAACGGAAACCCATCTGCGGAATCCCCACAGTCCTCGAAATCAGGTGCTACACTTCGCCTGAGTCCTTGAAAACCGCTTACAACACCGACCTCGGAATGGAAAAACTGCCATGCGACGCCTCCTGCAGCGGTTCCTGAAAGATGAAGGCGGTATTGTTGTCTCTGCCGAAATCGTTCTTGTGACCACTGTGCTTGTCATCGGCGCGATGACCGGGCTTTCGGCACTGTCCAGTGCCGTCAACAGCGAACTGAATTCCGTAGCCGCAGCCTGCTACAACTCGTACCAGGACGGTTACGGCAATGGCAATGATGGCTATAACCAGGGTTACAACAACCCCGCATACAATGGCGATGAACTGGCTGGCTACGGTCCCGTGGGGCCGGGCGACATGCCCTGACAGGCCCCCCCGCTGACCAATCGCCCCGCTGCAATTCAGCGGGCGTAGGTTGCCTTCATCAGGCCGAACACGACAGCCCCCGCCACCACCCCTATCATGATTTGCTGGACGCCCACCACGCCGTTATTCAGAAACCAGAACAATCCCACCGTGCCGATAATTGACCAGCATGTGGCGATCGCGGTAATCATCAGTCGCTCTCGCTTCTGATCTTCTGTCAGCGGAGCAGACTTGCTGCGAACTTCCTTTGCCGCTGGCTTCTGAACAGTCTTCTCGGGCTTCCCCGACTTCGCCTCTTTGCCGTTGGCTGACTTCGCCGATACATCCTCAGCAGCCTCTTCACGCATCCCCGGCGCGTAATACTTTGCGATTGCCTGATTGATGGACCGCGGCACCGCCAGTACTGCTCTCATCGGCACACCGCAGCGAATCCGGATTTCCTCTTCCAGCTCATGCGATGGCTCATCCGAACACGCTACCAGAATGCAGCCTCGATCCTCAAACAGAGGCAGACAGGAATGTCGCTTGACCACCCTTCGAGGAATCCTGTCGAGCACCGAGTCGTCCGGCAGCATATCTTCCAGATCCGCATAGGACAGTCGCAGTTCTGCAGCCAGTGCCCGGCAGGCATCCGGAGGCTCCACCAGCTTCATCTGAATCACAGCGTCGCGATGCGAAAGGCCTCGCGCCTCTGCAAAATGCTCAATCTCAGACACCTGTCCCCGCTTGATCAGACTGCGTGCCACCAGGTACTGCAGCACTGTACGCGTTTCGCTCTCGTCAACCGCCGGAGCCTCACGGCCGAGACTGCGGTCGTACTCCACCTTACCGTCCGGATCCGTCAGACACAGCATAGCCTTGGCCAGTTCATTCAGCAGCTCCTGCGAACGCAGCAGATACTGACCCGTCGCATACTTTCTGACGTGCGCATTGAGCTTGCGGTAGTTGGCACGGACTTTTTCAGCATCGTCCTCGAACATCACCAGTCGCAGCAGAGTGTAGTGATCCGGTGGACGCACGTCGGCAGGAATCCCCAGCCATTCCTTGTACACATCAATGTCGGACATTACTCAGACTCCACAACTCACGGATTCCTGATCCAGCACAACACGCCCCTCTTTAACACGCCTGGGCAGGCAAGGCAAGGAGCCGACCACCTTCAAAACGGAAAACGATCGTCGATTTTTGCAGTCGCCAGCTCCGTCAGAAAACCGGACAGCCGCTCGACTATCACCTCCATCAACCGCACACCCTTGTCCGCAGTCGCAGCATGCGGGTTGCCCGCACCCGTGTTGGTCGTCAGCAGGTGCCAGGGGCGAGTAATCGAAATCCAGCCTCGCTCGACCTCGGTGAATCGTGTCGGAGCCGTCCGACCCTCATCCGCCGCCAGTGTACCATCCGCGTGCAACGCCACCAGATTTCCAAAATATGCCAGCGCCAGTGATGTTTCCATCTCCCCCGCATGATCATCAGGCTGCTCAAAAATCGCACCCTTCACATCCGCAGTCAACCCGCGAAACCAGTCACACAGAAATAACTGCACACCCGTCCGACCATGCAGCTCACGCAGCAACGGCTTGAACTCGTTCCCGCCATGACTGTTAAGAATCAACAGTTTGTGAATCCCATGACCCGCCAGAGATTCCACAAGATCCCGTATCACCAGCCCCAGCGTCGTCGGATTCACGTTCATCGAAAGGCGACAGCGACTCTGATTCGTCTCCGTGCCGTAAGGAATCGCCGGCAGCATCACCACCTTCGCGCCTCGTTCCCACGCCGCAGCACACGCGCGACTGGCAATCGCCTCCGCCTCAAAAGTATCCGTGCCGTATGGCAGATGCAGATTGTGCGGCTCCGTCGCACCCATCGGCAACACCGCCACCTCGTACGAACACGCCTTCACCTGAGCATAATTGGTTTCCGCCAGTATCCACGGTCGCATCACACACCCCCCACTGACCACTGACCACTGACAACTGACAACTACCCCAACATCGCCCTGCGAACCTCACAGATCAGTCTGGGCAGATACACCCGCTGGCTGATAAACGGCTCGTCCGGACTGAAACCCGTCAACCCGCAGGCCACCTCAGAAAAATCCTGCACGCTGATCGCCCAGCCCTCGACCGGAGCCCAGCCGAAGACCAACTCCACCTGAACCCCCTCACGTCGCACCGACACCCACCGAGTATACTCGTCCGAAAAATCGAACGGCAGATACACCTGCCCACCATCCGACAACTGCTGCAGCAGCTGCAGCCAGCCTTTCAGCAGTTGCCGCAGGCCACTCTGAACCGAATTCTCAACCGCCTGCGGCACCACATCATCCGCCGAAGCCACCTGCGGATCGATCAGGGCTGCATCCGACAGCCCAAGATAGTAACATTCCCCGAGGCGGGATTCCTCACCCAGGCAGACTTCAATCTGATTGTGAGGATTTACCGTGACCGTTAGCTTCCACATTCGCCTGCTCTGATGTTTCGATTGCGACCCTGAAAAAGAACACCCATCTGACTGGATCCTGATATGGTACGAGTTTTGTGCACTGCGTTAAATGGTGAATCCGGCCCCCATTTCGGAATGCTGCGGGATGCCGGGCACGAATGCTGCGTCGTCGACCGCAAACTCAACCTCTGGGACCCCGCGGTCCTCATTCGCGCTGCGCAGGACTTTGATGCCGTCATTGCCGGCTCAGAACCCTGGCCCGCTGATGTTGTCGCTGCTGTACCGCGTGTGCGAGTCCTGGCGCGAGCCGGTGTTGGATTCGATGCCATCCATCTGCCCGCCTGCGACGAACGCCAGGTTGTTGTCGCCACAACTCCCGGCTGCAATCACCACTCCGTCGCCGAACACACCATTGCCATGCTGATGGCCGTCGGCCGTGGCTTCCCGGCTCTCGATCAGGAAGTCCGTCGCGGCGAATGGAATCGCAACCCGTCCCCGCGCATCTGGGGCCGCACACTCGGCCTCGCAGGACTCGGACGCATCGGACAGGCCACGGCCATTCGCGCACTCGGTCTCGGTATGCGGGTCATTGCTTATGACACATTCCCCCCGGCCGCATTCGCTGCACAGCACGGAATCCCGCTCGTGCCCCTCGAACAGCTCATCGCCGAATCCGATTTCATCTCGCTGCACCTGCCAGCGACAGCAGAGACCCGACACATGATCAACGATGCTTCCATCGCCCGCATGAAGCCCGGTGTGATCATCATCAATACCGCTCGCGGTCCGCTGATCGATGAACCCGCACTGATCCGCGGACTGCAGTCAGGAAAAATCCGCGGTGCCGGTCTCGATGTGTTCGAAACCGAACCACTGCCACTCTCCAGCCCACTCATCGGCATGCCAAATGTCATGCTGGCCGGACACGTCGCCGGACTTGATAACGAATCCCACGATGCCACCTGGGCACTCGCCGCCGAGATCATCCTGCGATTGCTCCGCGGTGAATGGCCGGCTGAATGCATCCAGAACCTGAAAGGCACCAGCGGCTGGACCTGGTGATCAGAAACAGACAGGAGCGGTCCTGGTGACCGCTCCTGCTTCACCCCTGCCGCACTCCATACTCCGCCGGAACCCGCCGCAGATCTCCGTCCGGAAGAATAAACACGCCGTCCACAATTGCCTCTTCCTCCTGCAGAACTTCCGGTTGCTGACAACCCGCCAGCACCCGCACGGCAAAGATCTCCTGCACACCCTCGTCAAACTTCACCCACCCAAGCAGCCCACCAGTCTCCAGATCCACGGCCGCCACGCCGCAAATTCGTTCGCGACCAGGCTCCGTAATCGGAATCCCGCTGAACAATGCTGACTCGCGTACCTGAGACAAACCCACAAATGCAACCCGACCACAGAAGTCCAGGCCTCGAGTAAATCCGGGCAGACCCGTCAAAGCCTCATACTGACCGCTCCCAGTATCCACCACACCCAGCGTCCCCGATCCCGATTCCAGCAGCCACAGGCGATCCCGGTACCACCGTGGCGAATGAGGCATCGACAGCCCGGTCGCCACAGCCTCCCCCGACGTGACTTCCAGCAACACACCACCGTCCTTCTTTGCCGGACGCCAGCCACCCGCCGAGTCCGCACGACCCAGTGCCGTGACATACCGAATCTCACCATCCCGCAATCCCAGCCCGTTCAGATGACAACGGTCCTCCGGAGCCAGCGCGCTGATGAACGGTGGCTGCCAGCGAGGCTCAAAACTGTAGACTGAACTGCGAACTGACAGGCAGGAAAACAACGTGTTCACAAACCACAACTCGTCCCCCACCCACTCCATCTCGTGAATCTGAATATTACCCGTCACATGCGATAACCGCTGCACATAACAGCGATCACAGCCTCCTCCCGTTCCCGCAAAACCAGCGGCAGCGTCATTCGCATGAAACTCCACGACGGAATTGCGAGTCCCCACGGCCAGCCGCGGCCCCCGCAGGGCTAAACCCATCGGCTTCGGAAAACCGCAGAAATGAGTATTCAAATGGCCAGATACAGACCTCAGCAAAACCAGTTTTCCGGCCTGATATGTCGTGACCGCCAGTGAGACTCCCAGTTGCTGAAGCAGGGCGGGAAACGAGGCCGTATGCACACTGCCCAACTGGTTCCCCGTCGTCTCCGCTGACTCCTCATGATTTGGCATTGCGACACCCCTCGAAAACTTCGTCACCTGCTCCACCGCAGCCAGCCACCAGCTCACGCTGCAAACATCAGTTCAAAATCACAGAACGCAATCCCCACCTGCATCTGCCAGCCTGCACCCGTTCAAAATACCACTCGGAGCAGTGGTTTGTTGCTTTTTCCATCAACGCTGACGTAACCAGTCAAATCCGCAGAACCGTTCAGGTTCAACATTCTCTGACTGCCAGTTGCTCCGATTCAGGGTCTTCCTGTTGAACATGCTCCCGCAGCGCGGCAAACTTTTTACTGCGGGTTTCTCCTCACAGCGCATCCCTTGCGCTCCGGTCCTGCACTGCTTTGCACCGCCTTGGACGCGGCCTGCATCCGACGCTCCCCGGCACTGCTCTGGCTGCTGACCCACGGCCCTGTTCCCAAACTGATGGCAACTTTGAATCTCCGCTTTGGATGCTGACAGCTTGAAAGGTTTGACATGTCCGCTTTCAATCTACGTGGACTGTTTTCCGGTTTCACTACAACCTCCATGCTGACACACCGATCCGTGCGTTCCCGCCGCAGCACCGGGCGTCCGGGAAGGCTGCCCCTGCTGGATCCTGTCCAGACCCTCGAAACCCGTATTCTGCCGGCCACTATCACCGTCACATCGCTGGATGACGACGTCATGCAGAACGGCTTCGTCACTCTCCGCGAAGCCATTCAGGCAGCCAACACCAACAAAGCTGTCGACGGATCAGTCGCCGGCAGCGTTGGCGAGGACACGATTGTCTTCGCCCCCACGCTGGACACCTCAGCCGGACTCATCGCCAGCCTTGCCATGTCCGGCGAGCAGTTCACCATCTCAGAATCAGTGAAAATCATCGGCAACGGTTCTCTGAAAACTGTCATCGATGCCAGCAGCAGCTCGCGCATCTTCTTCGTCAGCTCCGGCAGCCTGACTCTTGAAAAACTGACCCTCCAAAATGGTAACCTGGGCGCAGACTCGGGGCCGGGGGATCTGCGGAATGCTGGTGCAGCCGTACTCCTCGCCTCCAGCGGTACTCTGACCATCAACGACTGTCGGATTCAGGAAAACACGACAGCCGGTGCTTTTTCATCAGGCGGGGCTGTAGCCGCCGTCTCCGGTTCCATCACGATCAGCAGCAGCCTGTTCCGCAACAACAGCACCACGGGTGCTTCCTCCGCGGGTGGCGCTGTCTTCTCAGGCAGCGGAGCGGTGCAGATCAACAGTTCCACTTTCATCCAGAATTCAACCGGCGGAGATGCTTCGGGCGGTGGTGCTGTTGCAGTGGGCACAGCCGGACTGACCATCATGGATTCACTCTTCAACGAAAATTCCACACAGAACACCAAATCTCCGGGCGGAGCGATCTCAACCAGCGCCGGCAGCGTGGTCATCACCTCCAGCCGCTTCAGGGGCAACAGCACAGCCGCCGCGAACTCTTCAGGCGGCGCCATCTTCTCACAATCCGGCGCTCTCCTGCTTGACTCCACCTGGCTTGACGAAAATCAGACACAGGCTGACGGTTCTCCCGGCTCGGCAATCGCCACAGCCTCAGCAGCAGTCTCCCTGCGCCGCTCAACTCTCGCCGACAACTTCACCGCCGGAACCTTCTCCGGCGGTGCGCTCGCTACCCTCTCCGGCACCGTCATTGCCTCTCAATCCACATTCTCCGGAAATGCCACACTCGGCACCGGTTCCACCGGTGCTGCGATCCATGCCGAAGGCGGGCAGATCACCATCAGCCAAAGCACATTGACCCGCAACAACGCGGGCCGCAATGCTCAGGCGGCAATTTCCGGCGGTGCCATCTTCACCACCGATACCAGTGTCATCATCGAAAACTCCATCATTGGCGACAATCAGGCTCCATCCACCGGCACAGACATTGCCTTCACCGCTGCTGCCGGAAAAACACTCAGTGTAAAATCCAGCCTGATCGGTCGCAGCGACGGCACCACTCTCGTACCCACCACCGGCACCACCCCTGATAACCTGGGCAACATGATCGGTGGAACCACTGCAGCCGCTGCCATCAACCCGCAACTTTCCGCACTCCTTCAGTTCGGTGGTCCGGTGCCCGTGCATGTGCCGCTGGCCAGCAGCCCAGCCATCGATCGCGGCAGCAATGCACTGGCCGTCGACCGCACAAAAGGCAACGAACTGCTCACCACGGACCAGCGCAGCAACGTGCTCATGAAACGTGTCGTCGGTGGTACCGTGGATATGGGAGCAGCCGAACTCTTCACCCTCGCCGGACCGCTGGTTGTTACCATTGCCACAGACGAAATCGATGGGAACGTCGCGGCCAGTGATCTGTCCCTCCGCGAAGCTGTCACGCTCGCCAATGGCAGCGCTGGCACCGACACCATCACTTTCGCTGCCGCAATCAACGGTTCAGAAATCGACCTGACACTCGGCCAGATCACTCTCAGCGATTCTGTAATTCTCACGGGCAACGGAGCCACTCGCACCATCGTCGATGCGCAACTCGGTTCACGCCTTTTCGACATCACCGAATCTGCCGCCACCGTCAGCATCAGCGGAATGACACTGAAAAATGGTCGCACGACCGGCAACGGTCACCTGTTCAGCGATGATCGATTCCAGGGTGCCGGCATTCGCTCGCAAGCGACAGGCAGCCTGACTATCGCCGACAGTACGCTCTCCGGAAATACTACTGGTGGCAGTTACTCGGGCGGTGCGGCCATCGCAGCACAAAACGGCAAACTGATCATTACCGGAAGTACACTGTCCGGAAACACGACAAACGGTGGCGAAAGTGACGGAGGCGCCATCCATGTTCGACTGATCGATCTTCAAATCGCTGACAGTACGGTGACCGGAAACTCCACCAAAGGCAACTGGAGTTATGGCGGAGCCATCTATGCAGAGGGTCGCGTGCTGTCAGTTACACGCAGCACGATCTCAGGTAATCAGACCGCCGGCATCGGTGCTGTCGGTGGTGCCGTCGCCTTCTACGACGCAGCAGGGACCGGGAAACTTCTGATCAGTCGCAGCACGATCTCGGGAAACAGCACCACCGGGCGCTGGTCACACGGCGGTGGAATCTACGCCAGCTTCTCAAATGTTATCCTCTCCCAGACCACACTTTCCGGCAACTCGGTCAGCGGTACGGAAGCTGAAGGCGGCGGCCTGTTCGTCTCCGGCTTTTCCAACGAAACAAACACCGGCACTCAGACCATCATCAGTCAAAGCACAGTGACACTCAACAAATCCGTAAAGAGCGGCGGTGGCGGTATCCGTGGCGGCAACGAACTGCTGATTCGCAACAGCATCGTCGCTGGTAACACGGACAACGCCGTCGCTTCGGATGTTCTGCCATCCCAATTCGGAATGCAGACTGCGTTCAGCCTTATCGGGCGCAGCGAAGGCACTGGCCTGACCCCCTCAGCCGTTCCCAACACCAATGGCAATCTGATCGGTGGTACCACCGCAGCCACGGCACTGAATCCCAAACTTGGCCCGCTGCAGATCAATGGTGGGCTGACCATGACTCACGCTCTGCAGTCCGGCAGCCCCGCCATCGACCGTGGCAGCCTCGCTCTGGCTGTCGACGAAACTGCTGTCGATAAGCCCGCACTGACCAACGACCAGCGCGGCGGACGCTTCATGCGAATCCTGGACGGTGACCACGTCGGAACACCGCCCGCAATCGTCGACATGGGAGCCGCTGAATTCGCCGGAATCCGGCTGATCTTCCCTGCCCCCAATGCCTTCACGCTCAAACCTACTTTTACCTGGAATGCATTTGCCGGAGCCGTCAAGTACCAGGTTCAGATCAACAATGTCACCACGGGAGTCGCCAGGTTCCGCGAAGCCACCGTCACCGGGACATCCTATACTCCTTCGCAGGAGATGGCCCTTGGTGAGTACAACGTCTGGATCAGACCCGTCTTTGCTGGCGATGTCCCCGGTAACTGGAGCAGCACTCAGACCGCGTTCCTGCTGCCGGCCGTCACATGGACCAACATGCCCCGCACTCAACTCGTCTCCAAACCCACCCTCACGTGGAACAACCTCAAAGGCGCCGTCAAATACGACCTTTGGGGAGATAACTTCTCGGCAGGTATTACGCAGGTATTCCGACTGATCGTCAATGGGGCCACCGGCACCACGACCAGCTGGACACCCCCAACTGACCTCGCCATGGGAAAACATCGCTTCTGGATCCGCGGTATCGACGCCAAAGGCAATGCCGGACGCTGGTCCATTCTCTACGAAGCACTCGTTGTCACTCAGGTCAAACCAACCGGACCGGCTCTCTCCACCTTCGACGCGACGCCGACCTTCACCTGGAACGCCGTGCCCGGCGCCGCCAGCTATCAGTTCTTCCTAAGAAATCAGGCGACCAACACCATGGTCTTCGACGGCCTGTCCGTCGCCGCCAACACCTTCACCCCAACCAGTGATCTGCCTGTCGGCAACTACAAATGGTGGGTCCTCGCCGTCAGCTCCGCACAGGCCGGCAGCATTCGCAGCGGTGGTGCTGAATTGCGTGATCTGAATATCGGCGGACAACCAGCCATCACCTCACCCGTCGCCGGTACCACCACCGGTACCAAACCCACCATCACATGGCAGGCCGTTGACGGGGCTGTCTCTTACATCGTCTTCATGAATCGTACGTCCGCACCGACAGGAAACGTTCTCAACATCACCGGTATCACAACCACCAGCTTTACGCCCTCGGCCGCCATCGCAGCCGGCGACTACAGGCTGTGGCTGCGAGCCGTTGATGGCACAGGCAAACTGTCCAGCTGGAGCACCGAAGTCAATTTCAAGATTGCCGCAAAAGATCCGGCACCAGCCGGCAACAGCATCCAGCTGGCCAGCATCCCGGAAAATCTGCTGCCCTCTCAACTGCCCGCTGACGAAGCAGTCACGCGAAGGCAGCCCAGTCAAAAACCAGCCGCTGAGCAGGAAATCGCAGGCATCAGCGTCCGGACAGACCTGACATCACAAGCAAATAATCCTCGGCCTGCCCACGCCACGGCCGCTCCGGAACCCGCGGGTCCGGCACAGTTGGATACTCTCCTGCTGGACCTTGTCATGGAAGACTGGCAAATTGCGTCAGTGCTGCTGGACAGCCCTAACGGTTAAACCGCACGACACCGTCGACCAGCACTGTTTTCACGACCGCAGGCAGTTTCTCACCGTCAAATGGGGTGTTCCTGCTGCGCGACGCAAACCTGCCGGCATCCACCGTCCACTCAGCCTGCGGATCGATCAGCGTGATATCCGCAGGCTGACCTGCCCCCAGAGTACCACAGGGCAGTCCCAGTACATCCGCCGGCCCCTTTGTCAGCCGGGCAATCAACTGCAGCCATGTCAGATGCCCCGGACGAATCAGCGCCTGCACACACACACTTAAAGCCGTTTCCAGACCGCAGATACCAAACGGAGCCTGATCCAGTTCCACCTGCTTTTTCTCCTGAGCACGCGGCTGGTGGTCGGCTGAAATTGCACTGATCGTGCCATCCCGCAGCCCCGCAATCAGTGCGTCTATGTGCTCGCGCGAACGCAGCGGAGGATTGCACTTGTACATCGGATCGAATCGATCCATCACCTCATCAGTCAGCAGCAGATGATGCGGAGCCACGTCGCAGGTGACCGCCAGCCCGGCTGCTCGAGCCTGCCTGATGCGAGCCACCGAATCCCGAGTGCTGACACACATGAGATGCACTCGACCACCCGTCAGCTCAGCCAGCGCGATGTCACGGCCCGTCATAATGTCCTGAGCCGCAGCGGGAATGCCGCGCAGCCCAAGCCGAGTCGACTGGAAACCCTCGTGCATTACCCCCTGTTCCGCCAGCTCCGGCACCATTGCAAAATGCAGCACCGGACGACGAAACATTCGCGTATATTCAAGCGCGCGACGCATCACTTCCGCATTGGCCACCGGATGCATCGCATCCGAAAAACCAACAGCACCACCCTGCACCAACTGGCCAATCTCCGCCAGTTCCTCACCTTTGTGCTGCTTGGTCACCGCGCCCAGAGGATATACACGACACTGCCGGGCACGCTCCGCCTGCAGTCGGATAAACTCGGCCGCCGAACGATTGTCCACCACCGGGCTGGCATCGGACTGAGCGCAGATGGTGGTAAAACCACCAGCCAGCGCCGCAGCAGTGCCCGTCAATACACACTCATCCTCCTCACATCCAGGCTCACGCAGCGACACATGCAGATCCACAAATCCCGGACAGACCAGCAGCCCTGCGGCATCCAGCACCGGTATTCCCGGAGCAGCGTCGGCGGGGACTGTCCCCGGAGCAACCACGGCAGCTATGCGACCACCACGTACCCACACATCCGCCAAAGCATCAGTTGCCGACGCAGGATCCAGCACTCGGCCACCACGAATCCAGACCTCACTCACGCCGCACCTCCGCTTCCCGCACGACGCTCACGAGCCAGCAGTGACAGGCAGGCCATCCGAATCAGCAGACCATTCGAAACCTGATCAAGAATTACTGAATTGGGGCCGTCCGCCACGTCCGGCGTCAGTTCAACTCCCCGATTGATCGGACCTGGGGCCAGCACCAGAAGATCCTTCCGCGCCCGACGAATCCGCTCCGCATTCATCCCGAACAACTCGGCATACTCCGCAATCGACGGGAAAAAAGCCCCCCTCTGCCGCTCAAACTGCACCCGCAGCAAATTCACACAATCCACCTCCGGAAGAATCTCATCCAGATTCCATGCGACCTCCACACCCAGTTGACGGATCTCAGTCGGCACCAGAGTCGACGGGCCGCAGACAATCACCCGCGCCCCCAATTTCACCAGCCCATGAATATTCGAACGAGCCACTCGGCTGTGTCGAATATCACCCACCAGTGCCACCGTCAGTCCTGCGATCCGGCCGCGATGCCGACGAATGGTGTAGATGTCCAGCAAACCCTGAGTCGGGTGCTCATGAGTCCCGTCGCCCGCATTCAGTACACCCGCCCGCAAATGTCTCGACAGCAGATGCGGTGCCCCTGGAGTCTTATGGCGACAGACCACCAGATCCACACCCATCGCCTCAATCGTCAGGGCCGTATCAATAAACGTCTCACCTTTCGAAAGGCTGCTGGAGCTGGCTGAAAAGTCCACAGTATCCGCGCCCAGACGACGCGCGGCCAGGCTGAAACTGGTACGAGTCCTGGTGGAGTTCTCGAAGAACAGGTTGGCAACCACCAGCCCCTTCAGAGTACTCAGACGCTCCGAGCCTCCGGCTGTCGCACGCTCCAACTCCTCCGCAAGATCCAGTACCGTCGTCAGTTGAGCAGCCGTCAGCCGCTCCAGACCCAGCAGATGCCGCTCACCCCATGGACCGCTGAGAGGAAGTTCCGATATTTGCATCGCCCCCGGTCCGCTCCTTTCACCCGACACTGCCAGTTGGTAGCCCCGGCTGTCAGACATTACCCTGTTCGCTGCTCAGCTTTCCCGCTGCAGACGCGTCAACTGGCCTGTACCGGCTGCTGCCAGACGCAGCATAGCCTGCAACTGCGATTCATCAAACGGCTGCCCTTCTGCCGTACCCTGAACCTCAATAAAACGACCACGACCAGTCATCACCACATTCATATCCACTTCCGCTGTGCTGTCCTCGGAATAATCCAGATCCAGCACAGCAACCCCACTCACAACCCCCACACTGATCGCTGCCACGGAATCCAGCAGAATCGGCTGGCCACCAGTTCCCAACCCTCCGGGAAACACAGCTGACACGGCATCCGCGAGCGCAATGTAACCACCCGTGATGCTGGTTGTCCGAGTCCCGCCATCAGCCTGCAGCACATCACAGTCAACAGTAATCGTGTGATCACCCAGCGCCGCAAAATCCACCACAGCCCGAAGACTGCGACCGATCAGCCGCTGAATCTCTGTCGTGCGACCATCCACCTTGCTGCGTTCACGCTGTTTGCGAGGACTGGTGCTGCCTGGAAGCATCGAATACTCACCCGTTACCCAACCCTGCACTGCAACAGCCGGATCCCGCGGGCGACGCCACGGCGGCACACCCTTTTCGACACTGGCCGTACAGAGCACCATGGTGTTGCCAGCTTCAATCAGAACGCTGGCCTGCGCTGTCCTGACGAATCCCCGCTGAATCTTCAGGACACGCAACTGATCCGCGGCTCGCCCATCATGACGCTGCATGTTCGGATCCCACAACAGCGGACTGCGGACGACTGACCAGCAACAGGCCAGCCACGTGGAACAGCAGCGGAGTCAGCAGCAGGTCACCAGCCAGGGTTCCGCGAGCAAACGGCAGGCCGTTGACCAGGCACTGCAGCAAACCCTGAGCCGTCTGTGGATACAGATACTGACCATTCAGCGGCATACACCATGCACCCGTGTTACTGATCAGAAAAAACAGTACCGCTGAAACCAGACCAGCTGCCAGCGCCCGCGAAGTCGTCCGGGGCCGCAGACAGTAACCAGCCAGCAGCACAAACAGATAGGCCGCATAGTCGAAAGCCATCGACCCGTAAAAACCATAACCCGTTCGCCAATGGAGCGCCGCGTCGGAAACCAGTCGAGTCCCCAGAACGGCAAGCACTGCCAGCCACACCGGACGAACTCGAGCACCGCAGAAAACCGCCAGAGCCCCCAGCATTGAAAGGTTCTCAAGCGGCATTGGCAGCAACCGCAGTACCACACACAGCAATGCCGCAGCAAACACAAACAGACCCGTTACTTTTGCACTCATCACTTTTCCCCTCCGGCCGCACCACGCCGCAATCGATCGTTCAATGCGACCCCCAGACCAAGCTCACGAAACTGTCGAGCGATGATAACGTCCAGACCGGCAGAGTCGAGATCCCGCAGGGCTGCAAAAAAACCAGCAGCACAAATTTCAGGATTTCCTTCGCGGCAAAGGCGGAAAATTCGGTCAAAACCGGGAATTTCTGACTCAGGCCCCCAGGTCAGCAGGCCACTTCGCAATCCCGGCACCGGTATTGCCACATCGGATGCTGCGATCAGACGCAGTGGCGTTCGCGGGGCATAGTGGCGACTGAGCATTCCCGGAGCAGGCTGGGCTGAGTCTTCAAGTGCGGCATCAGGTCGAGCCGTTTCGTAGTGACCCAGCAACTCCGCAAGACGCTCCGGACCTACCCCGCCCGGCCGCAACACCACCGGAATTTCCCCCATCAGCGACACCACAGTCGATTCCACTCCAACACGGCACGGACCACCGTCCAGGACGTAATCCACACGTCCGCCCAGGCCCGCCATCACATGAGCCGCGGTTGTTGGACTGATCCCGCCAAATGGGTTGGCACTGGGAGCTGCCAGTGGACAGCCAGACTCACGCAGTAACCGCTGAGCCATGGCATGAGCAGGAATGCGAACGCCCACACCGGGTAACCCGGAAGTCACCAGGTCCGGCACACTTGCAGCCCTCGGCAGCACCAGTGTCAATGGCCCCGGCCAGCATGACTCCGCCAGTCGCCACACCAGTGGCGGGACAGCGCTGACAACTGCCGGTAATTCAGACACATCCGCCAGATGCACAATCAGCGGATCAAACGTCGGTCGCCCTTTTGCAGCAAACACTTTTGCCACCGCACAGGCATCCAGCGCATTCGCCGCAAGACCATATACCGTTTCCGTGGGCATGCCCACGAGGCCACCCGCACGCAGGATCCCGGCCGCGCGAACCACGTCCGTCCCAAACTGTGTCATGCCACCCGGCGTTGATCCCCAGGGCAGTGGATTGCCCGACTGAGACTGCATCAGAATGACTCCCGCAGCTCAGTCAACAAACACTGCAATGCAACTGACATTGTCACGAGAGCCGGCACTGAGGGCCGCCGCAACAAGAGTCTCACAGGCCTTCTGCGGATCCGACGCTGCCTTCAGCAGCCGAGCGATCTCGCTGTCCTTCAATCCGTCATTCAAACCATCGCTGCACAACAGAAACCGATCGCCCGAACGCGGAGAAAGCTCAACAACCGACGCACCCGAAGCACCGTCACGACACCCCAGATATTTGTACAACACATTCTTGTACCGATGAGTCTTCGCTTCCTCAGGACTGATCGTGCCGGAATCAAGCAATGCCTGCGTAATCGAATGGTCGGTTGTCAGTTGCCGCAGCACTCCGCCCCGTAACTCGTAACAGCGACTGTCACCCACACCCACCGCGTAAAACACATCGCCCACACGCAGCAACATTACAACTGTGGTACCCATACTGCGAGCAGACGGGTCGACTTCGCTGAGCGCTATGATTTCGGTATTCGCAGAAGAAATCGCACGGTCCAGAACATCACGCACAGCCGCAGGCGTCGCCGACTGAAAATCAAGCCGCTGCTCAAGATAACGCGGAATCAGCTCAACAGCCATGGCACTGGCTTTTTCACCAGCACTCTGACCACCCATACCGTCAGCCACAATGAACAGTCGCTGCCGCGCATCAACATGGCAGCTGTCCTCGTTGTTCTCACGAAAATTGCCGGTCACGCTGAGATGACCCGTGCGAATGGCTGGCATGAATCCGCTTGTTCACCTGTATATATGGCAGGAACCGCTGCCCCGATACACCTGTCAGATCGCTGCAAATTGTCCAGAAAATCCGCAGAAAGGCAACTGTAACCGCTGGTTCTGCAGTGAAAAGTCGGGATTCGGGCACCACATCAGAGCACCACACCACCGCCACAGATCGTCTCAACAACATTCGACAAACCCAGCGTCGTCGCAGAAATCAATAACTCCCCGGCCTCAAATCCCGCAGAGGCACCCAGCATGCGTCCCTGTCCCTCCACCAGTCGGAACACCCGGTCCTTACCCGGCGGAAACTGAGTCGCATAACACCGAATCGAACGTATTTTCTGCTCCAAAGTCGCAGAAATGTCCGCGACAAATGCTCCACCACCCGTCGGCACCTGCAATGTCTGCAGCCCCAGCGGGTACCACAACTGCTTCTGTATACGATGCACCGGCAACCCGTCAAAATGCTCGTCCCACTTTGACAGACGACTGTAAAACACAGCTGCATCCGTAATCTGCATCGCCTGCCAGTGGTCCGGAGAAGCCATCGGCGTCCGATCCGCTATCCCCAGCACCAGACGCGGCCTCCACCGCCGAAACACCTTCGCAAGGGCCACTCGAGCCTCAAAACTGTCAAACAATCGACGATTCGGCAGCGTCAGCGTTTCACGATAATGCACGCCCAGCGCCTTCGCCGCTGCACCAGCCTCGGCCAGACGGACCTCCGGACCAGGGCTCAGCGGAGTCGGCTCGCCGTCCGTCAGATCCACAATCCCCACTCGATAACCCTGCTGTACCATCCGCGCCAGAGTCCCGCCGCAGCCGATCTCAACGTCATCCGGATGCGCACCCACCGCCACCACATCCAGTGCATCCGACATGCCGCTCACTCTCCCCGCATCAATCACAACTGCCAGCACTCCACTCACCCGACACGCAACGCTCCTCGCTACAGCGATGTCGCACTCACCGGATCCCACTTCGCCGTGTTCTGATCCACCGGCACCACAAACAACTCCACACGACGGTTGCGCTGACGAGCCGTATCAGTGGCCGATCGCTCCAGAGGATGAAACTCACTGTAACCCATCGCAGCCACTCGCTCCGGCTGCACACCCAGACGCATCAGCTCCAGAATCACAGCGTCCGCTCGGTCCGTCGACAAATGCCAGTTCGTGGGATGCTTCATCGCTGTCTCCGGACGCACGATTAACTGGTCATCCGTGTGGCCCACAACCAGAACCTTCATCCCCTGAGCAGCCCCGGCCGTCACGCTCGAAGCAAACTCCTTCAACACCGGACCAGCCTCAGGACGGATCACGTCACTGCCCAGATCAAACAAAATATCACTGCGAAACTTATTCAATCCGGTTGACGGGTCATACTGAAACCCGTCCGCTGACAATCCCGCCCCAGGCTGGTCAGTCATCGAATCCCCAAACGCCTGGGCCACTCGGTCAGACAGTAAACCCTCACGCTCCGATGCCAGATTGTTCAGACGCTCACCCATCGTGCCAAGCTGCGACTGAGTCTCCGCAAGCTGATTCAACAACGCCTGATTTTCAGACGTCAGGCCACGCGACATCTGCTCAAGCTGCTGGTTCTGAACGTACAGATCCCGCGCCTGTCGCTGCGCCGCAGTCAACTCATCACTGCCCTTACGCAGACAGCAACCCGAGGACAATAACGCCAACAGAGATACCAACAGCAAACAGTTCTGCTTCAGTCTGGCCGCCATGCCTGTCTTCCTGACTTTCCACGACCGAATTACCCGACAGAGGAAAAAGCCCCCCGCCACGGCCAACAATCGGCCCGGTCCGCCCCCCAGAGTAACCCCGGGCGGATTACACGGTGAAGACACCTTTACGGCTTTTTGAACCAATCAGAGCGACACCACACACCAACCACACCCGGAACTCACAAGTCCAGCAGTTTCTGCCGCTGCTCCGGCAGTTTCTGCCACTCCTTCAATACACAGAACCTGTACAAAAGAACACATCACCAGGGAGCACGCGGCACAACCGGCTCCCAACTGCCACTCGCCACGCCACAGGACAGCATACGACATTCGCACTCAGCCACGGCTCAAACAGCGTCTTCCGGCTCATCCAGAGCCGGCAAACCCACTCGCTGACACAACGACAGCAGACCACAGCCACCACACTGCGGACGTCGGGCCACACAGGTGCGACGACCGTGATGAATCAGCCGGTGCGAAAAATTGATCCACTCGGACTGAGGAACCAGTTCCATCAGTTCACGCTCAATAATCTCTGCATTCTGAGATTTCACCAGCCCCAGCAGGTTGGTCAAACGCCTGACATGAGTATCCACAACGACGCCTGATGGGATTCCGAACCACGTTCCCAACACCACGCTGGCCGTCTTGCGACCAACGCCAGCCAGGACGACCAGTGCCTCGAGGTCAGCCGGCACTTCTCCACCATGATGCTCCACCAATCCCGCAGCCATTGCCCGAAGGTTGGTCGCCTTGCTGCGAAAAAATCCCAGTGGCTTCACTATCTCTTCCACGTCCTCCTGACTGGCTGCAGACAACGCCGCCGCGTCAGGGAATCTCCGAAACAGCTCAGGAGTCGACTTGTTCACCCGTTCATCGGTGCATTGCGCCGAAAGAATTGTCGCGACCAGCAGCTGGAACGCATTTGTATGATGCAGGGCGCACTCAGCAATCGGAAACAACTGTTCCAGCCGCTTCACAATCTGCAGCACTCGCTCCCGCTTCTGAGCAGCCGATTCTCTGGCACGACGAGGCACTGCGGATATCTCCCGGAGAAAGATGCTGGCGACGGACTGAACAGCGACTGGCTGTCAGTGGTCCTGACCAGCCTGCTCGGCGATTGCCGACGGAGCCCCAGGCAACACACCGGCTTTCTCACTTCGCAGTTTACGCAGACGCGTGAAGAGAGTAGCAAATCGGTCCTCTGACGTCTGCTCCACAGACGTACCGACAGTCTCTTCGGCTGGCTCACCCGAGTACACAGTCGGCGTCCCCAGCGACCGCGGGATGGAACGCGGCTCAGATTCCGTTCTGGCAGCCACATCGGCGACAATCGTCGACACATCCTGAAAACCACCAAAAATATCCCGTCGATTCTCTACAGATCGCAGCGGTGACCGCGACTCCTCCCCAGTGTCGCCCGCAGATTCCTGCGGAACCGCCGGAGTCAACTCAGACGGCACAAAACGCAGATCTGCTTCGACCGGTGGCTCCCACGGCAACTGGTTCCCAGGCAGCTCAGCAGCCGAATCTGAAACTCGGTCAGTCGAGATTTCGACCACCGGCTCGGACACCCGCCGACGCTCACTCATCAGCCGCAGGATCTCATCGTCATCCACCGACTGAATGTCGATGGACATGCTGCGAGGAATTGCAGAGACAGGATTTACCGGCCACGATTCGGCTGGCAGATCCGCCACCGAACTTTCCACCCAGGTATAGTGCGCAGGTATCGGTACCCAGCTCGAGAAATCCACAGGCTCCGCGCCCATCTCAACAGCCGGCTCCGGACGCAATGGCTGATCAGTGCGGTCATGCAGCAAACTGGTCGATGCATCAACATCCACCGCTTCAGCATCCGGATCCAAAGTCTCGAAGTCGCCGACGTCACCCCCTGCGAAAAACTCAACCGCATCTGACGGCAGACTGTCCGACACAGGCATCTGTACACTGAAACCTGAACGCTCGCCAAACTCAACCACGCCCGCCAGCGGACGTTCCGGCAGCGAGGTCGCAGTGACCACAAAGCCCCGAGCACCGGCTGGATCGAACTTCTCCGAAACCGCCTCCTCAGACTCCCAGCTGTGCTCTGCTGACACAGACTCCGCCGCCAGCGACGCATTCAGACGACAGGCCAGGTGCTGCAGTCGCTTCAATGCCAGCCCCACGCAGGTCAGATTTGCCGGTTTCAGCGACTGCTCTGCCGCCACCGCCAGAGTTTCGTCCGCCAGCATGCTCAAAGACCGCGGCAAACCATCACAGGCCTCTACCAGCCTGTTCACAGCCTCTTCCGTGAAGACTTCCGCCAGTCGGCCACCGACAGCATCCAGATGCCGCTGCAAATACTCCACACACTCCTTCACCGTCAGCGACTGCAGCACCTCGTGACAGCGGATGCGGTGCGAAAAACAACTGTATTCCGACCGCGCCAGATCGATTTCAAATGAGACCGGAGCAGTGGCCAGCACTCGAACCAGCGATCTGCCGTTCCACTCCTCCTCACTCACAGCCCGCAACTCGTTCAGTACCGACAGCGGGGCCAAATGCGCATCATCCAGCAGCAGAATCACCGGCCCCCAGAAGTCCATGCTCCTGCGAAGACATTCCACCGTATTCCACTGCGTGCACGATAATAAAGACTGCTCAGGCAAAGCCGCTCCGCCGGCATGCCGCACCGCACTATGCATCAGCAGATTCAGCAGCGTGGCTGAGGAATCCAGAGCGGCCCCCGAAACCAGCACCGTTCGACCCTCGTTCTGCAACTCCTGTCGCAGATACTTCAACAGCGCCGTCCGCCCCGTGCCCTGCACCGAAGTCACCAGTGCCATTCCCAGACTGGAACGAACACAACGCAGCAGGCGCGGCAAAATCTCGCCGATTGACTCCGACCGGATAAACAGCCGAGCCGGGTCAAAGCTCTGAAATGGCGTCCGGTGAAATCCAAAGTGAGATTCGTACATACGATTCCGTTCGCTGTCTGAGCCAGTTTCGGCAATTTTTGCCGCACAAGCCTGGTCCTGCGCTTCACTGCATCGGCACAACTCGGTCGGCATCTTGAGCACAACCGTTAAGGGCAGAATATCTTCCCGCATTCCCCCGGATCCACCCCGACATCTGCCCCGATAAGCAATTCGGGAATTCACTCCTTGCCCCTCACGAGTTGCTGCACCGCAATTGCGGGAATTGCCAGCGTTGCCTCCCGCGCCCGCCGGGAAATCGTCAAACCCACTGGCAACCCCTGCCAGTCCACCAGCAACTGCGGACACGCACTCGGATCCACTGGAATGTCGTGCTGCAGCACCCCGACAAAACCGGTCCGGCGCTCACTCACCGGCCCCGAACGCCCGTCAAGGTACTCGGACTTCTCAAACTGCTCGCCCGGATTCCAGCCCAGACGGAGCGTAAGCCTGCGCAATTGCTCGCCCCGCAGCACGTCCAGCCGCAGCAGGTCACCTGGCTGGCGCTGGCCCAGCAAATCCGCAAACTGCCGGCGACTGGTTAACACGACTCCGTCCGCTCCCGCAAGAATATCGCCGGCCTGCAGTTGACCTGCTGCAGCACTGTTGGGCACTGTCTGTATCACTCGCAGTCGCCGCCCCGCATTCGAATTCATCTCCTCTGCCTCTGCCCCCAGCACAGGTCGTACCGGCGGCTCATTCCAGTCAATTCGCGAAACCACACCAGCAGCACTCACTTCGAATGCATCAACCCCCGCTTTGCAGCTCACACTGTGCACCTGCTCAAACAACCGCACCGGTTGATCACGCCAGACAAGTGGCCGCACTCCATCACCCAACTGACCCTCCACCAGTTCATAAATCGCCAGGTCCAGCAAATAAGACTGCTGCTTCAGTTTCAATCGCAACGGTCCTGCGTTCCCGCTTCTCACCGCATACACCGTACCCGGATCCGCTGCACTCATTTGCAACGCCAAAAGCCTGTCCGTCACCAGCCAGCCCCAAAGGTGCTCTGACCCCGCCAGCTCAGCTTCCGTTGCCGGAACCACCTGCAACAGCGACGACAAATGCGGACGCACCTGCTCCTCCTTCGGCCCGCCTGCCTGTAACACGTTTGCAATTGCCACAGCAGTCGTCAATGCCGGCAACTCGGCCGACGTCACCGACGCCTGCTGCAGCAGCCTTCGCAGCGCCGCCGGTGTCGAGTGCAGGTTGGACGCCACACCCGCTCCAATCTGCCGATGCATTCCCACAAGTCGCCCCTCGCCATCCAGCAGGGGACCGCCGGAATCACCCACGGTCAACTGACAGGTCGTCCGCAGCACGCCCGCTGCAGCCGACTTCACCACCCCCGCCCGCAACACAGCCGGATTGCCCCGTAACTCACGTGCCGGAAAACCGGCTGCGAATACCGACATGCCAGCTGTCAGTTCATCACCTGAATCTCCCAGTGGTACACACACCAGTTTGTCACTGTCCGCATCACGCTGCAGCCTCAGTAATGCCGTATCACCAGGCTCATCCCGCCCTGCAACAGTCGCCATCCGCACCTGACCATCAGCCAGTCGCACACGCACAACTGCACCATGCACACCATGCGCTGCGGTCGCAATCAGACCCGTCTCAGAAATCAACACTCCTGAACAACGATCCGCACCGGACTCAATCAGCACCGTCGCCTGCTGCAGTCGTCGCAGGCCATCCGCTGAAATCTGCCCGCGGACTGAATCGGCAGCCAGCAGCCACCACAGCACCACCACAACGCAGGCTGCTTTTCGTTCCCACCACCACATACCGCCCCCTGCAAACTCTACGGCTGAATCAGAGTCAGAGTGATGCGCCGCAGATCCATCACTGAATCCCCAGGTATCTCCACTGCCCGCAGCTCCAGTTGCTGCAGCCCCGACTGCAGTTCCACCTGCCCCAGAGGCAGCGGGCGAAACTCCTTCATCTGCGACTCGCCATGCGGACGCGGCAGAGTATCCTGGTTGGTGTAAAGCGGCGGATCCCAGCCAGGCGCGACCTTCCCACGCAGCCGACTCTCGCCGCACGCCAACTGCACGACAGAACCAGAATCAGCCAACGGGCAGGTATAATCAATCACCACCTCATACCGCCCCGCCGTATGCACATCCACATTCCACACAATACTGTCATTTTTTGTCTTCCAGTTCACGAAGTAGGAGCAGTTCGGCGCGTTGCTGCTGCGCTTTACACCTCCATGTGGCTGACCATCCCGAGCCGGCAGCATCGTAATCGGAAATTCCGCATAACCCACTGTGAACGGTCGAGGGTCCACAGCACCCGCCAACTTCCGCAACAGGTTCGGATTCTCTGGCAGCACCTCCTTCCGCCACTCCTGCACCTCCCGCTGCAGTTGCGCTGCAATTCCAGCCTGCGCAGCATTCACCGGCATGGTCTGCCCGGGATCCACCTGCATGTCATACAAACGACCGACGTCATCCAGACGAAAACGCTGATTCCTGGCCGAAACCCGACCACCCCACACACTAAAAATAGTCCGATCCGGCCACTCCACGGATGCTCCCGAAAACAACGGTGACAAATCCTTCCCGTCCAGCGGCAGATCACCCACTCGCGAAACGCCCGCCAGAGCCGTCAATGTTGGCAACAGGTCAATCGCACCCGCAATCTGCGGCACCACCAGCCCCTGCGGCAACCCCGCCGGCCAGCTCAGATAACACACACTCCGCAGTCCCCCCTCATCCACCGTCCCCTTCTGCCCACGCATGCCACCGTTCCAACGCGCCGTGTTCGGACCGTTGTCCGAAAAGTACAGCACAATCGTATTGTCCCGCACACCACACTGCTGCAGAGTCTGCAGAATCCGACCTACGCAGCGGTCCTGATGCTCCATCATCGCCAGCACACACCTCGTCTCCTCGGGCTTTTCCCGATCCGGATTTGCCCCCCGCTGCAACAGTTCACGCTCACGATATCGCTCCCAGTCCTCGGCCGGAACCGCCCACGGGGAATGCGGAGTTGTAAATGGGATAAAACAAAAAAATGGTCGATCCTGCTGCTCCCGAATGAATGCCTCAGCCCGCTCCACACACACGTCCACAATATACCCGCTGGTTCGGACCATCCGCCCATCGTCCTCCAGCGGCGCATCAAAATACTCGCCCCAATGACCCGCGGTATGACCAAAATACCGATCAAACCCCCGGGCCCGCGGGTGATAAGGCCACTGACTGCCATTGTGCCATTTGCCAAACGCCCCCGTCGCATAACCGGCCGCCCTGAATGCATCCGCCACGGTCCGCTCGGTCAAATCCAGCCGCTCCTCACCCAAACTCACCCCCCGCACACCCCCGCGCGAGTGATAGCGGCCAGTCAGAAACTCGGCGCGCGTCGGAGCACAAACAGGACAGACGAAAAATCGGTCCAGCGACACTCCCCCCTGAGCAATTGAGTCGATCGCCGGCGTACTGACCGTCCGGTTGCCCGAATGACTGCAGTCACCCCAGCCCGCATCATCTGCCAGAAACACCACCACGTTCGGGCGAACCGGAAGTGACGGTCGCGCTGGCTGCGCCATTACCGATGTCACCAGACACGTCAACAACATCGCACATACGCCTGCACACCGGAAACACCAATTCCATGACTTCATGCTTGCGGAGCCTTAGACAAGAATCTTTCTGCTTCACGCACCTCATATAGCCGACATCACGCAGTCGGAAAATTGCCTTATAAAGATGACCACTTCGGCTGGTCAGACCCAGCAGCAAGGCAATTGCCGGACGGGGCTGAGGAGCGTTTTCCAGAAACTTCAGGATCGTGCGTTCGGTTGGATTCATATTCCACACCGTCTTCACATGCGCCTCATCATGCGCCTTCACATGCGATTTCGCAATTCCAGGCAGTTCCGGGTGCACCAACAATTCGACGAAGAAATACGTCCTGGCTTCGTCTGTGGCGAATTCAGGTGGCGGAGAACCATTTTCAGCCATGGCCGACTGCCTGGTCGGAATCCCCGTGCAGCGTCCCTCTGTCAGATCCAGCTCCTTCAGAAAATTACCGATCCGGCGATTGCGATAACGACGCGCGACAAGCCGGTCACCATTCAAGGCTGCCATGCGAATCGAGACGTCCGGTCCGGGATAACTGACAACTTCGATGCGATCAGGGCTGACACGGACTTCGACCGGCTCGAGTTGCTCATGACTGCGGTGGTAAACGGCATTGACGACAGCCTCCTCAACCGCAGCAAAAACGACCGCATCACGGCAGCCGGGTTCCAGTCTGCCTTGTACTCAATCCGATCTCCCTCCACGGTTCGCTGCCACAGCAGGTCCTCGATGTTGCCGGGCAGGTCAGCCATGGCAGCAGTTCTCCACTTCAACAGTTTCCCCGCCAGGCAGACAGTTTTCGACTTCCCGAAGGCGTGCACCGGTTGTGAATGATATTGGCAGGACTGGTGGTGATCAAACCTGCCAGTAACTGCGGTCCAGTGTGCGATAATTGATCGCCTCACTCAGATGTGCCACCTCAATCTGCTCACTGTCCGCCAGATCCGCGATCGTGCGTCCGATGCGCAAAATCTTGTCATGTGCTCTGGCTGACAAACCCATATCCTCCATCGCACTCTTCATCAACTGCTCAGCATCCGACTGCAGTCTGCAGTGACGCCGAATTTGCGGCGGACGCATCTTTCCGTTCACTCTGACACTCTCACCCCGAAATCGCAGCTGCTGACGTCGCCGGGCCGAAATCACCTGCTCACGCATCTCGGCACTGGAAGTTCCGGCGGTCTGATCAGAAAGCTCCCGAAACGGAACCGGCGGAACCTCAATATGAATGTCAATCCGGTCCAGCAGCGGTCCGCTGATGCGGCTGAGATAGCGTTCGATCTGCTGCGGAGTACAGCAGCAGGCACGCCGCGGATCCCCCCGAAAGCCGCACGGACAGGGATTCATCGCCGCCACCAGCATCACATTGGCCGGAAAAGTCACGCTGCCCAGAGCTCGCGAAATTGTGACCGTCTGGTCCTCCAGCGGCTGCCGCAGCACCTCCAGAGTCCGCCGGTTGAATTCCGGCAGTTCGTCCAGAAACAGAATGCCATTGTGCGCCAGACTGATTTCTCCCGGCTGCGGAATACTGCCACCACCCACCAGACCAGCCTCGCTGATGGTATGATGAGGCGACCGAAACGGACGTCGCAGCAGCAAAGGCTGACCGGACTCCAATTGGGCAACGGCACTGTAAATCCGAGTCGTCTCGAGGCTTTCTTCTGCCTCCAGCTCAGGCAGAATCGTGCACAGCCGCTGCGACAGCAGAGTTTTCCCGGTGCCCGGTGAGCCGATCATCAGGATGTGATGACAACCCGCCGCGGCCACCATCGCCGCACGCTTGCCCATCTCCTGTCCCTTCACATCCACGTAATCAATGTCATAACGACCGTAGTCATCCCGAGCTGTCTGCCAGCTGAACACCACCGGCTCCAGCACCAGCTCGCCAGTCAGAAATCCAACCGCCTCAGCCAAAGTTCCTGCGGAAATTACATCGATACCCTCCACCACAGCCGCTTCCCGAGCATTCGCAGCCGGGACAACAATGTGACTGCGTCCCGCATCACGAGCAGCAAGTGCCATCGACAGCACTCCGCGTACTGGTCGCAGTGAACCGTCCAAAGCCAGCTCACCGACATACACAACATTCCGCCCCGGCAGCTCAGTGATCTGCCCGTCGGAGGCCAGCAGCCCAAGAGCAATCGGCAGATCCAGCGACGCAGCGTCCTTCGGCAGATCCGCCGGAGACAAATTGATCACCACCCGATCCACAGGTCGCGAGTAACCGCTGTTCACCAGCGCCCGCTCGACACGAGTCGTGCTCTCACGGACAGCAGCTTCCGCCAAACCCACCAGCACCGTGCGGGGCAGGGCACTGGGCGAAATGTCCACCTCCACCTCAACAGCCCGCGCTTCAATGCCAAACAGAGTGCAGGTGGAAAATCTGGACAACATGGCAGCGACAATCCTGAAGTGAAACTGATTCGCGGGCAAGTTTTCTGATGACATACTAATAAATGCATGTCACTAATCACTTGCAATGGTGTGTCATAGACTTACCAGGGGGAAATTGTTTACCTCATGTTATCAGGCGGAAAATTCGGCAGGTCCCGAGCAACAGGCCCGCCTTCCCATGCATCCAATCCCCGCAAAAAGCATCAAATGCTGCTTTTCTGAAACAGGGGCGACCATCCAGCAGGATTACTCAATGCCATCAGGGCGCAATCTCGCGGCTCACCCCAGAATCTCTGACAACACGCGTCCCTGCGGCACCACCTCGTGCGGCCGGCCCAGCGAATCGTAAATCTGAGTCGTCGAGCGGATGCCCAGCAGGCGATAAATCGTCGCAATCACGTCGCCAGGACTGACCGGAGATTCCACAGGCACGGATCCCGTCCGGTCGCTGGCCCCAAAAATCGTTCCCGGCCGAATTCCCGCACCCGCCAGCATCACCGTGTAACAACTGTTCCAATGGTCCCGGCCCGCATTGGCGTTGATCCGCGGAGTCCTGCCGAAATCTCCCAGCACACATACCAGAGTTCGCTGCAACAGACCCCGCTCGTCCAGATCCTGCAGCAGGCTGCTGCAGGCCGCGTCAAACTGCGGCAGCAAAGTCTTCCTGAGCTTGTTGAAATTGTCACCATGCGTATCCCACGTGGCGTTGGCATCAGGAGCCCACGAAAGGGTCACAAACCTCGTCCCGGCTTCCACCAGTCGACGCGCCAGCAATGTACTCTGACCGTAAATGTTTCGGCCGTAACGAGCCCGCATTTCCGGACTTTCCAGGTTCAAATTGAACGCTCGCTGCGCTGCATCACCCGTCAGCAGCTCAAACGCCCGCTGCTGAAAGTCGTCAATCGCTGTCAGCGATGGTTCGTTCGACCGCAGACCACGCCCCAGCCCCGCCAGTAACTGCGTTCGATCCGTCATCCGCTGCTGATTCACCGACTGCGGCAACGCCAGATTGTCCACATGAAAATCGGCCGCGTCCGGATTGTTCAGCACCCAGAACGGATCAAATGTCGGCCCCATAAATCCCGCCAGAAATCCAGGCTGCAGCGGTCCACCAGCCCCCTCCTTCGTTTTGTAGGGCAAACTGATATACGGCAGAGTCTGGTTTTTCGCCGGACGCAGCTTCGCCACCACAGAACCTGGCGACGGATTGTCGGTCGGTCTGGCACCACCACCCTGTTCGCCACGATCGTGCCCGGTCAGCGCCGCATACACCGCCGCCGCATGCGAATTGTTCACGCTGTGATGCATCGAACGAATCAGTGCCGCACGATGCAGCTGCCGCGCCAGCAACGGCAGATGCTCACTGAGCGGAATACCCGGTATGGAACTGGATATCGGCGAAAATTCACCCCGAATCTCCAGCGGAGCTTCAGGCTTCATGTCCCACATGTCCAGATGACTGGGGCCGCCGTTCAGGAACAGCACGATGCAGTGATCCGCCTGCGGCAACAACGGCTGACCGGACTGGTCCTCAGCTGAAACAGCAACCTTACCACCGACACTGGCCACGGCACCTGTGCCAATCCGCAACAGGCCACGCCGGGCAATCGAACACACAGAAGAATGCAGTCGAACTGACACCATAAGACTCTCCGGATCCGCCGGACATGCTGACCTGTCTGAATACCACTGCGTTATACCGCGAATCCCGCCCGCAGGGGCAGTGATTTTCGGGGAGAACGCTTCGAATTTGTCAGCAAGTCTGCCCGGCAGCAGCAATACCCTCTTAAAAAGATATTGCTGGCACCCGCGCTGCACACTGGTAGAATTCCTCGAAACGGCACTTCACTCTGCCCCGGAGATTTCACACATGTCCGCTCTGCCCGGCTTTCTTTCGGATCTGCAGGCCGCACCACACGCTGTGTGGCCCGGGGCGATCGGACAACCGGGACACGGCCCGGTTTTGACGGTGCGTTCACCGATCGACGGTAAGACACTGGCACAATTCCCGGCGGCCACGGCAACCGATGCGGATTCAGCCATCGCTGCCGCACTGTCGGCATTCCACAGATGGAAACTGGTTCCGGCGCCGGTGCGGGGGGAACTGCTGCGGCGGTTTGCTTTGCTGCTGCGAAGTCACCAGCAGGAACTGGCACAACTGATCACTCTGGAATGCGGCAAGATTCTGGCGGAATCGGTTGGCGAAGTGCAGGAAATGATCGACATCTGTGACTTCGCTGTCGGGCTCAGCCGTCAGTTGCATGGTCTGATCATTGCTTCTGAGCGACCACAGCATCGGATGCAGGAACAGTGGCATCCGCTGGGACCAGTGGCTGTGATTTCTGCGTTCAACTTTCCCGCAGCGGTGTGGGCATGGAACGCCGCGCTGGCACTTGTCTGCGGCGACACGCTGATCTGGAAACCGTCGGAATACACCCCACTGACAGCCATCGCCTGCCATATCCTGCTGCAGCAGGCAGCCCGGCAGATGCCGGAAGTCCCGGAGGCTGTCAGCACCGTGGTGGTGGGAGCTGCAGATGCCGGTGATGTCCTCGCTCGCGACCGCCGCATTCCACTGGTCTCGGCCACGGGCAGCACTGCCATGGGCCGCAGCGTCGCCAAACTCGTAGCTCATCGGCTGGGCCGCAGCCTGCTCGAACTGGGTGGCAATAACGCCTGTATTGTCGCACCCACTGCCGATCTGGAACTGGCTGTTCGCGCGATCGTCTTTTCGGCTTTTGGCACCTGTGGACAGCGCTGCACTTCACTGCGACGCCTGCTCATTCATGAATCGGTGTTTTCGCAACTGATGCCGCGACTGAAGGCCGCCGCCGCTTCGCTGCCGGTCGGGAATCCGCTGCAGCCCGGGATCCTGATGGGACCGCTGATCTCCGCAATGGCCCTGGCACGCATGCGGGCAGCCATCACGGAGGCAGAACGCTGCGGAGCCGTTCTGAGTGGCGGAGAACTCGTGCAAAACACCGTTCCCGCCGGCGGCTGCTATGTCCGTCCGGCCATCGTTGAAATGCCACACCACTGCGACATTATGTACGAGGAAACGTTTGCCCCTCTGCTGTTTGCTCTGAAATACCGCACGCTTGATGAAGCCATTCAACTGAACAACTGCGTCAGTCAGGGCCTGTCGTCCTGTCTGTTCACCAACGACTTGCGGGAAGCTGAGTTGTTTCTGTCGGCATCCGGCAGTGACTGCGGCATCGCAAACGTGAACATCGGCCCCAGCGGTGCAGAAATCGGCGGAGCCTTCGGCGGCGAAAAGGAAACCGGTGGTGGCCGCGAGTCCGGCTCAGATGCGTGGAAACACTACATGCGGCGAGCCACCAACACCATCAACTACGGCACCACCCTGCCTCTGGCCCAGGGAATTCGCTTTGAATGACCGCGGCAGGCTCCGGAGGCTGAAACTGAACAATCACGATTGTCCGGGTGCCGCTGAAATTGTTGTGGTCGTGACAAAGTTCCAGCGTCACCGAAAATTTACACTTCCACACGACTGCGTAACTGTCCTTCGTGCAAACGAGTAATCAGGATGTCGCCGGGCTGAACCTGACTGGCGGACCGGACCACGGCGCCGGTTTCCGTCCGGGTCAGCGAATATCCCCTCAACAGCACCTTCAAAGGACTCAGTGCGTGCAGTGAGGCCGCTACGGCTGCCAGGTTCCGCTGCTGACGCTCAACCATCAGGCCCATCGATCTCAGCAGGCGATCCCCCAGAATATCACAGTCCTGACGCCGCTGACCAATCAGATTTTCCGGCCTCTGCAGGACCGAACGCGCCTCCAGAGCCGCCAGACGCAAACGGAAATTGTCGACTCGGGACAACATGCTGGTCCGCATCCGCTCAGCCGACTGACGCAATTGCTCTCGCAGCTCCTCGGCCGACGGCACAACCAGTTCGCCCGCCTCACTGGGTGTCAGCGCCCGACGATCCGCCACCAGGTCTGCAATCGACACATCCGTCTCATGACCGACAGCACTGATCACCGGAACTCGGCACGCAGCGATCGCGCGAGCCACTGCTTCCGTGTTGAAGCTCCACAAGTCCTCCAGGCTGCCGCCACCTCGCCCCACAATCGCCACGTCCACCCCAGGAATCCGATGCACCGCACTTAATGCCTGCACCAGATCATTCACAGCCCCCTCCCCCTGAACCCTCACGGGGACGATCACCAGGTCCGCCGGCGGCCAGCGGCGAGTAATGACCTGGATCATATCCCGCACAGCGGCACCTGAAGGACTGGTGATCAGAGCAATCCGGGTGGGAATCGTCGGAATCGGCCGGCGCCGACCGGGATCAAACAGTCCTTCGGCCGCCAGCTTCTGCTGTAACTGCCGAAATGCCAGTTCCAGCTCGCCCACACCCTGCGGCAGCAGGCGATTGATGATGAACTGACAGGTTCCGCGTGCGATGTACACCTGCAGCGAACCCGTCGCCAGCACCTGCATGCCGTCCTGCGGCTGAAACTTCAGACGATCCGCCGTACTGCGCCACATTGTGGCTGAAATCTCGGCCCCCGCATCCTTCAGCGTCAGGTACCAGTGGCCGGCAGAACTGCGTTTGCAGTTCGAAAGCTCAGCCTCCACGATGCAGGGCGGCAACGCCGTCTCAATCACTTCCTTCATGGCAGTGACCAGTTCGGTCACCGAAATCACCGGCAGCTCGCTCATTCTGACGCTCCCTTCTGATTCCGGCGACGACACTCATACAGCAGAATCCCCGCAGCCACGGCGGCATTCAGAGATCCGACTTTGCCCAGCATCGGGATGCCAACCTGCAGATCACAATGCTGCAGCAACTGCGGTGAAATCCCCGTGGCCTCCGAACCAATGATCAGCACAACCGGACCAGTCAGGTCGGTCTGCCACAGGCTTCCCTCAGCCTTCTCGGTGGCGGCCACAGCCCTGAAACCCTGCTGCCGCAGTGATTGCAGACCATCCGCCAGCGACGTAATCTGAAACAACTGCAGATGATTTACGGCTCCTGAGGATGCTCGGGCCACGTGCGAAGTCACCGGAGTCTGACCGGTCAGTCCCACGATAATTCCATCCGCAGCCACCGCATCGCAGCACCGCAGAACAGCTCCGAAGTTGTGCGGATCCTGCAGACGATCACACAGGACAAACAGGCCTGGGCTGCCGCTGGCAGTGACCTTACGAGCAGCCGTCAGCAGGGCTGCCTGATCAGCGTACGGAAACTGGCCCATGCGCGCCAGTAAACCCTGGTGATCGGGCTGATGACACAGCTGCTGCAGACGTGCGGAAGGGACCACCTGCAGACGCAATCCCTGCCGTGCCGCCAGCTCAGCCACCCTCTGCTGATCAGGTGGCGGCAGTTCGCTGGCTGCCCACAGTTCCAGGACAGGCCAGCGAGCCGCCGTCAGCGCTTCCAGCACAGCGTGACGCCCCCACAGCCAACTGCGCTGATGGCTGCCGGCATAGTCTGCACCCGGACTGCGTTTGTTGCGGTTGACCGCATTGCGACTCAAGGGAATTCTTTCAGTTCAGGGATTCCAGCCAGGCTGTCAGCAACGCCTGATACGAGTGCAGGTCGCTGAGATGGGCCATTTCCGTGACCGTATGGATGTACTTGATCGGGCAGGCAAGACAGATTGTGCGAACACCGCGCCGAGTTCGCTGAACCGCTGCGCCATCCTGTCCACCGCGAGGCAGAATCGCCCGCTGGCAGCGGACCCCGCGCGCTGCCGCAACCTGCTCAAACTGCTCCACAAGCCCAATATCAGAAATCATGGAATTGTCCATCACGTGCAGACAAACGCCGTCGCCGAAAACTGAGATGCGGTCTTCATCGGGCACGCCGGGAGTCTGACAGCACAGAGTGGTATCACAGGCCACACCGATGTCGGGGTCCACGCTGTATGCGGCCGGAATGGCGCCCCGCATGCCGACTTCTTCCTGAACCGTCCAGACAGCATGAATCTCACAGCGATGATGCCGCAATTGCTGAATGGCCTGAATCTGCGCCCAGCAGCCAACACGATTATCCAGACACTGCGACACCACGGTGTTGCCCACCTGATGGAATGGCCCGTCCAGGACGACCATGTCGCCGATACGAATCCGAGACCTCGCTTCGTCCGCAGTCAGGCCACAGTCGACGAAGAATTCCGTCACCTCAGGAATTTTTTTTCGGTCGGCTTCAGATGAAATATGAATGGGTTTGCCGGAGGCATTCATGATGCCGGGAATGTCCCCGGTCGTCGTGCAGACTCGCACACCACGTGCAAACAGATTACGAGCATCAAAGCCGCCTGCCGGATTGACTCGCAGATACCCCTGATCATCGATGTGCCGAACCAAAAACCCGATCTGATCCATGTGCGCAGCCAGCATGACCTTCAGCGGCCGCTCGACAGCCTGGCCGTCAGCCGGTCGGGGTTTGCGGACACCGACCAGCGATCCCATGGCATCGATCGTGATTTCATCAAACAACTGATGCCGCACGATGTAGTCCTGGATCACGGTGCGAATACGGGTTTCACGACCGGGGACGGAAGGTGTCTGAGTCAGTATGCGCAGCAGGTCCATGACAGATACTCGCGGTGAAACCGGACAGTCGCCGGGATTGATCAGGGGGAGCAGGACGTTGTGGTGCGAAATCTACAGGAGAATGGCTGCCGGCTGAAGTGACGGGCCGTGCAGGGGCTGCGGATTGACAGGGATCCCGCTTTTATCGGGGCGCAGCGAGCCTGCTTTCAACCGCTCTGAATTCCGCACCAGCTGACTACCGTTTGCCGAACTTCTCTGATACACTGCGTGGTCGCGCAGTGGATTTCCACTCCGCCAATCTTCCACCACCTTCCCGCAGGGGCTCGCCATGTCGTTTGCCGATGTATCCCGCCGTTCCTTTATGGCTTTGTCTGCCGCTGCGGCTGGCTCCGGAGTGGTGCTTCCGGGAATGGCTGCGGCCCGACCGCAACTTGTGATACCGGAAAATGGCCTCCAGGGGCGTCTCTGGAAAACTCTGAAAATCGGGATGGTGCAGGTCAAAGGTACGCTGACAGAGAAGTTTGCGGCAGTGCGCGATGCAGGTTTTGATGGCATCGAAATGGACGCTCCGGGGATGAACGTCGAAGAAACTCGACGTGCCATCGCCGATACAGGCCTGCCGGTGGACGGCACCGTGAATTCGTCGCACTGGCAGATTCGACACACTGACGCGGATCCTGCAGTGCGGGCAAAGGCGCTCGAATCGCTCACAACCGCGATCAGAGACACTCACGCTGTTGGCGGTCATTCGGTCCTGCTGGTGGTGGGACATGGCAAGGACGGCGCTGAGGACGAAATCTGGAATCGTTCGATCGAAAACATTGCAAAGGCTGTTCCCGTGGCCGCTCGCTACGGAGTTCAGATCGTCATTGAGAACGTCTGGAATCATTTTCTGTACAATCATGAGGGTGATCACACTCAGACTGCCGAAAAGTACGTCCGCTACGTCGACCAGCTGAATTCGCCGTGGGTGGGAATGCAGTTCGACATTGGGAATCACTGGAAGTACGGCAGTATGGGTGACTGGATTCGAACTCTGGGTCGCCGCGTGATGAAACTGGACATCAAAGGGTTTTCTCGCAAAGACAGCAAGTTCACTCGAATTTCCGAGGGTGACATTGACTATGCCGACGTGCGGAAGGCTCTGCTGGAAATTCAATTTTATGGCTGGGTGGCGGCTGAAGTTGGCGGCGGTGATGCTGCCGAACTGAAGCGCATCTCCGCGGAACTGGATGTCGCCTTTGGACTCGCCTGAACCAATGCAGGACATCGTCCCTGCCACTGATCCTGTGCCCGTAACCGGACAACTGCTCGAGCAGATTTCGCGGCAGTATGGTTTGCAGATAACGCCGGAACAGGCGGTGGTGCTGGCCGCCTACCTGCAGCGCCTGCAATTCTGGAATCAGCGTCTCAACCTCACTCGCCACGACCAGCCGGAACTGTTTGTGACAAGGGACCTGCTGGACAGTCTGCGACTGGCGGCGCATCTGCCTCAGGGTGCGAAAGTTCTGGATGTGGGCTCGGGAGGGGGTGTTCCAGGTCTGATTGTCGCCATTCTGCGTCCAGACCTGACAGTAGCCGTCTGTGATTCGGTGGGCAAGAAAGCCTCCGCGCTGCAGGACATCGTCAGCAGTCTGGGACTTCCTGTGCAGGTGCTTGGTCAGCGAGTCCAGGACGTGCTGCAGCGACAGCGGTTTCAACTGGTGACTGCTCGGGCCGTCGGTGCCATTGATCGCCTGTTGCCGTGGTTTCAGCCACTCTGGCTGGCCGGTGCCGAAGTGTTGTTGATCAAGGGCCCTCGCTGGCAGGAAGAGCTCGCCGAGGCCCAGCGATCCGGAACGGCAAAAGGGCGACGTATTGAACGCATCGCCTCATGGCATACTCCGGGGCGTGACGGCGAAAGTGTGCTGCTGCGAATTCGGTGAATAACAGGCTTGCCTGAAGCCGGCAGGGCTGCGGCGCGTGGTTCAGGTTACCAAATACTGGTCAACTCCGGGCATCGACCTCAGTGTTCATGCGTGTCTTCCAGCAGTGCGCTGCAGCCGCAGCAGTTGACGTCAGCCATTCCTGTACCGACAGCCGACAATCCGCCGACTGCAGGTGAGTGCCGTTCCAGCCGATCTGCAGCAGCGGGGTCTCGGGCAGCCACTTTTGCAGTTGCAGGGCATTGCCGGAGCGGGAGACGTCATCGTCACCGGGATCCGGAGGCACGATCTCGTTCAAAATAATTCCAGCTACACTGCGCCCGGATTGACGCAGTAACTCCACAGTCATCCGCGTGTGACTGATAACTCCGAGGCGATTTCCGGCAACAACGATCACCGGACAGTTCAGTTGCTGCAGCAGGTCGAAGACCGTGGATCTGTCAGACAATGGACAGTAAAGACCTCCGGCACCTTCGATCAGCATGAATTCGCAGCGATTCTGCCATGCATCAAGTCCGCCTGACAGCAGGTCATCATCCACCTGCCGTCCCTCTGCGGCAGCAGCCACGTTGGGGGCCAGCGGAGCGAGGAATCTCTGCGGACAGATATCCGTGATGGTGGCGGGCAGAGCACAAGCCCGCTGCAGGCGTCGTATGTCGCTCCAGAAGTACTGCTGAGCCGATGCTGGGGCAACAGCGTCTGCGGCGTCGATTTCCGCACCGCTGCAAACCGGCTTGTAGGCTCCGACCTGAAACCCCAGTCGCTGCAGTTCATGCAGCAGCACCGTGGCAGCATGAGTTTTCCCGACAGCGGTGTCGGTACCTGTGACAAAAAGCATATCAGCGTTCGTACTTGGGAATATTGGGCTCGGGAACTTCCGCAACCAGTTTGCGGATGATGTCGTCGGTGTCGAGACCTTCGGCCTGAGCCTGGAAATTTGTGGAGATGCGGTGCCTGAGCACTGGCACAGCGACACCGCGCACATCGGCGATGGTGACACTGGGCCGACCGGCCATTGCCGCCATGGCTTTGGCGCCAGCGATCAGATACTGGCCGGCCCGAGGACCAGCGCCCCAGTCCACCAAACGACGAATGAACTCAGGCGAGCTCGCATCTCTGGGGCGAGTCGCGCGGACCAGTCGAGCAACGTAGCTGATGATCAGCGGACTGGCAGCGATCTGACCAATTTGTTTCTGCAGGTACAGGATGGATTTGGCTGACAAAACTCGACGCACTTCGGCGCGTTCTCCGGAGGTGGTGACTTCGAGAATTTTTTCCTCTTCCTCGAGTGTGGGGTAATCCACTTTCACGTTGAACATGAAGCGGTCGAGCTGGGCTTCGGGCAGCGGATAGGTGCCTTCCTGCTCAATCGGGTTCTGTGTGGCGATCACGAAAAACGGCTCGGGCAATCGATACGTGGTCTGGCCCACGGTGACTTCGCGTTCCTGCATGGCCTGCAGCAGTGCAGACTGCGTTTTCGGTGGCGTGCGGTTGATCTCGTCTGCCAGCAGGATGTTGGTGAACACGGGGCCCTCAACGAAGCGAAACTCGCGACGTCCGGATTCACTTTCTTCAAGTACGTTGGTACCGGTGATGTCGGAAGGCATCAGGTCGGGAGTAAACTGAATGCGACGAAACTGCACATCAAGCAGTTTCGCAATGGTGCTGACGACGAGTGTTTTGGCGAGCCCTGGAACGCCGACCAGCAGGCAGTGTCCGCCGGTGAAGATAGCCGCGAGGATCTGGTCGATGACAGCATCCTGACCGATGATCACTTTGTGAAGTTCTTCCACCATGACTTCGTGGTGTCGGTGGAATTTTTCAAGAAACTCATCGAAATCGCGTTTTTCGGCCACGGCAGTGTTCCTGAACGGCACTGGTTGCGGAGGGGCAGCCGGCGGGCCGGCGGATATGACCCGGGCAGGATAGCAGATTGCGGAGGAGAATTCAGGCATGCAGGCCTGTGGCGGGTTTCCGGACTGAGAATTCCGGCAGTTTCAGGGGCAATTGGCGGGCGTTTCCAGCGGCGGGGTTGCATCCGCCAGGTCCTCGCTTATTCTGACCACGCAGCGGGATGTTTAACCCTCGACAGACCTTGAAAGAACCAACTGATGCAAGCGGATTTTGTGCTTCTGCCGGGTGACGGAATTGGTCCTGAGATTGTGTTTCAGGCGAAACGCGTTCTGACAACAGTCGCAGCCGCCTTTGGTCACGAATTTCGCATGACCGAGCATCTGATGGGTGGCTGTGCAATTGACGCATGTGGCAATCCGCTGCCGGACGAGACGCTGGAAGCCTGTCGGCGCTCGCACGCAGTGCTGCTGGGAGCAGTAGGTGGGCCAAAATGGGACGACCCTCGCGCAAAAACTCGGCCCGAAGCCGGTTTACTGCGAATTCGTCGCGAGCTTGGTTTGTTTGCCAATCTGCGTCCGACAAAAACGTGGGACGAGCTGCTGGACGCATCGCCGCTGCGACGTGAGATTGTGCAGGGCACCGATATTTTGTTTGTACGCGAATTGACGGGCGGGATTTACTTCGGTGAATCCGGACGTCGTCCGCACGCCAGTGGTGAAGAAGCGTGGAATGTGATGACATATTCCACGGGTGAGATTGAGCGCGTGGTGCGTCTGGCGGCGCAGGCTGCGCGTGGTCGCAGAGGCCGGCTGACTATGGTGGATAAGGCAAATGTTCTGGAAGCCTCACGTCTGTGGCGACAGGTGTCTGAGTCTGTGGTGAAGAATGAATTTCCGGATCTGCAGTACAACGTGGTCCTCGTGGATGCCATGGCGATGCACCTGATTTCGAAGCCGCGTGACTTTGATGTGGTGGTGACAGAGAACCTTTTCGGTGACATCCTGACGGATGAAGCCTCGATGCTGCCGGGCTCGCTGGGGCTCGCGCCATCGGCATCGATCGGATCCAGCGGACCGGGTTTGTTTGAGCCCATTCATGGTTCTGCTCCTGACATCGCCGGGCAGAATGTGGCCAATCCGCTGGCAACAATTCTGGCTGCGGCCATGATGCTGCGGTATTCACTGCAGCTTGAACAGGAAGCTCAGGCCATTGAAGCTGCAGTGGACAAAGTCCTTGCGGCCGGCGGTCGAACCCGGGATATCTGCGGTGGCGGAGAGTACCTCAGCACGACGGAAATGGGTGATCGCGTCGTGCAGGCACTGGAGTAAACCCAACGAATCGGCTCCGGACCTGCGGGGTTTATCAGCGACCCAATAGCCCGGATTACGAAGATTTTCGTGGTCCGGTGCCAATTCAGGGCCGCGGTGGCGGGCCCCTGCCTGTGGTGGCAGAACAGCGATAACCCGGCAGATCGTCGCGTTTCGCTCTGCGAAACGTGCGCTCCTGATAGTCATAGCCGAAATTCTCAATAGGGCAGCTTTTGCCGACCAGTCCGAAAACGCCCCTGATCTCGCAGATTAACATTGTTTAGCCACCCCTGGCCTGGGCTGCGAACGAATCTTCATGGCCATATTTACGGAGGAAACCATACAATCGTAAAAGTGTGCAACACATTCCCCCCCTTACATACGTTTTCAATTTGCCCCTTTGACATTGGATTTGCTGCTCGGTTGAATCTGTCACAGCGGGAAACCGGACGTGAAGACGAAAAATGATGCTGTCAGCGTGACAAGCATGGACTCTGGTTTCCAATTTGTTGGCAAGAAGGGGGACGTACCAATGAACAGATTCCTGAAATCCGCAGTGGTGCTCAGCACGGCTCTCACGCTGGCGCTGGGCTCGGATATGTTTGCCGCCGACGACAAGGCACCGTCGGCAGCAATCGC